>Magnolia_p2__coassemble_7171_pt1 | contig 2993 bp, 4 predicted proteins | sample Magnolia_p2__metabat2_low_PE_029 | metagenome-assembled genome bin Magnolia_p2 | reverse complement strand
GCATTGGTTATATTTTAGCATATTATAAGGAAGATGTCTTGTATACATAAACATTTAGGTGCAAGCACTGTCTAAAATACAAATCAAAACCACAGCAGTGTAAAATATGAAGCATAATGTGAAAAAGCTGATGGAGTGGGACAAAAAGAACTTAGCATATATACTCTAAAGTATTAGTATGGATACTGCTTATTGAACAAGTCTCATATAATTCCACAAATTTTTAAAACAAAAGAGCCTCTAGATCTAAACCTAGAAGCTCTTATAAATATCGTATTAAATTATCTCGCTCTTACAGCTCGTGATGTCTTTCCTTGTTCTTACGAACATAGTCCAGAATGATGCCTGCTGTTTCTTCGATAGCACGGTTGGAAACGTTAATGATTTGGCAGTGGATGCGACGCATGATGCCCTTAGCGTAGTTCAGCTCGTCGTTAATGCGCTTCATATCTGCATAGGTTGCAGTATCGGACAGACCCATGGTTTTTAAACGCTCGCAACGAATTTCGTTCAGCTTGAAGGGGTCAATCAAAAGGCCAATAACCTTGTAAGGCGGCACCTTGAAAAGCTCTTCAGGAGGATTCAGCTCCGGTACCAAGGGTACGTTAGCAACCTTAACCTGCTTATGAGCAAGATACATGCTCAAAGGAGTTTTGGAGGTACGGGATACGCCAATGATGACGATGTCCGCCTTCAAAAGGCCCAAAGGATTTTTGCCGTCGTCATATTTAACAGCAAATTCTACTGCTTCCACACGCTTAAAGTATTCGTGGTCAAGAGAATGGATAAGGCCAGCCTGATTGCGGGGCAGCATACCGGTGCTCTTTTCAATGGACTTCATCATAGGACCTAAAACGTCAACCACTTCAACGTCCTTAGCCAAAGCACGGTCAGCCATATGCTCTCTCAAATCAGGAGAAACGATGGTATAGCAGATAACTGCATTATTAGCAGCTGCTTCATCAATAACCTTATCAATTTGTTCTTTATCCTTTACGTAAGGAACACGAATAACATCAAATTTTTCCTGTACAAATTGGCTAGTAGTAGCCTTTACAACAGATTCCGCTGTTTCACCGATGGAGTCGGACACAGCATAAATAATAGGATTAACTTTAGCTGCTATGATAATTACCTCCCTTACCCTCTGCCAAATCTACAAGCAGACGAGTAAAATTTGTTTTGGTGATGCGGCCAACTACCTCGTAGCTGCGTTTTCCGTCATCAATGGTTTTGACCACCGGCAGGCAGTCAATTTCATTATCAATTAATCTGCGTGCAGCAGCTGCAGCAGCCTCTTCCGGGTCTGCCACAATAATCTTGGACAAAGGAGTCATAACCATTACAACAGGGATATCACGCAAATCACTATTGTTAATGGCCGCCTTCAGCAGGTCCTTGCGAGAAACAACGCCTGTCAACAGACCAGCCTCGTCCAAAACGAATACAGTTCCCACATCCTCTAGGAACATTGTTACTACCGCCTCGTAGGCACTCTTATCATGACCTATGGCTACAGGCACCGACTGCAAATCCTGCACACGGATGGCTGAGATTTCTTCCATAAGCATACCCAGGGTATTTTTCCCTGTATAAAAATAACCAACCTTGGGGCGTGCGTCAAGAATACCACCCATAACAAGTATAGCCAAATCGCTTCTAAGCGCAGCTCTTGTTACGTTTAAACGTGCAGCAATATGTTCGCCGGTAATAGGACCATCAAGGCGTACAATCTCGGCTATTTGTTTCTGCCTGTTACTTAAAGATATGATCTTCACACCCTTTCTAAATAATTTTATAAATATAGTATACACTATTCAATGACTTTTTTCTAGATTAGGTCATAAATATTTTGTATTTTTTTGGAATAAGAGCATATATATTTTTCAAGCTTATCCTATATATCAACACGCTTACAGCTTAGCCTATGCATATATAGGAAGAATTCAATACACTTTCATAGCGTTTCCACACAACTCTTCTATTATATATGCTATAATGTAGTTCGATGCTAGTATTAGCAAAATTTATAAACAACTTATGAAACGGAGAGTACAATATGTCTGATCAAAGCTTTTCTAAAAAAATTGACTGCCTATCCATTGAAGAAATTGGCAGCAACGCATCTAAATATGATTTTCTTATTGGTGAAGGTGAATTTGTAGAACTGGAATATAAAGCATTCCGTGATATTGCTGTGTTCACCAACAAAAAGCTTATTCTTATGGATGTGCAAGGCATTACCGGCTCTAAAAAAGAATGGCTCATCCTGCCCTACTCCAAATGCACAGCATTTTCTGTAGAAAGCGCAGGCACCTTTGACCTTGACGCCGAAATCAAAATCTGGGCCTCTGGCATTGGCTTAGTAGAGCTAGAGCTGGTAAAGGGCAACGATGTCCGTCAGGTTGCAGCCATGCTGGTTAATTATATCGGATAGAAAAAATACCAATGCAGATAATTATAAACTTTCTGCATTGGTAAACTTAGATACAAAGGTAAATGATAGCTGAATTTATGATGTAAAAAGGAGGTAAAGTGAGTGAACGATATTGTTACTTTTAAAGACGAACAATTGGAATTAGAAGTTAATATTTCTCCAGAAGAAGATACTGTTTGGTTATCTTTAGACCAACTCTCAGACCTATTTGATAAAAATAAATCAACCATATCTAGACACATAAAAAATATCTTTTCTGAAGGAGAACTAGATTCACAAGTGGTAGTTGCAAAATTTGCAACCACCACTCAACATGGCGCAATAGCTGGTAAAACGCAATCTCATATAACTTCATTCTATAATCTTGATGTCATTATTTCTGTTGGCTATCGTGTAAAATCGCCTCGTGGCGTTCTTTTTCGCAAATGGGCAACCAATGTATTAAGGCAATACTTCCCTATAAAAATAGAAAAAACCGCCATTTCAAGCGGTTTCCAGAGTTTTTAATATGGTCGGGGCGGCGAGATTCGAACTCACGGCCTCTTGTACCCGAATT
>Magnolia_p2__coassemble_825_pt1 | contig 31126 bp, 37 predicted proteins | sample Magnolia_p2__metabat2_low_PE_029 | metagenome-assembled genome bin Magnolia_p2 | reverse complement strand
ATAGGAGCAATACCTAATCCCGTTGCATCACCTGTAGGATCAATAGCCGTTTGCACATCTCTGATTAACTCTTCAGACGCAGGATTAAATTCACTGTCTAAAATAGTCAGCAGAACAGTGCCACCGCCTTGCCATACTGGCGTTACCTTAGTACTGCCAACGCCCTTCAAGCTATTAGTCTTTTCGATGTAATCGGTACGGTTACCGCCATAAGCATTCTTGTCAAAGCTGTCGAAATAACGTTGACGTAACACTTCAGTAGCTTCAACATCTTCACCTGGAATAAGCAGTTCTGTAAGGTTTGCGCTTTCCAAACCGCTAATATAATCAATAGGAATCAATCTACCGAAAGTTTCATTACCGATTTTACCCTCTGTTTCACATTCAAGGCGATATTCACCGTCCTTGATTTTCTCAATAACTGTATAGTTAAGTTCATCGCAGTTAAATCGTGTATTCATCTTAATTTCAAGTGTTGAAGGCTTGAATACAGCTTTTAATACGGCGTTGGTAGCTGGAGTAGGTTCCAAGCCACGTTCAGCAACCCTACGAATAAGATATTCACGTGTAGCAGTATCAGCAAAGGTTTCATTCAACACTGCATTTAAAGCGATATAAGCTTCCGTGAATTCTACTGCTACAGGAGCTATAGCGTCCCAGATAATAGAACCTTCCCTTTTATCAATATTATCAGGTACACGAGCAAGCATTCTTTTCATCAATGCTTCAAATGTCATATGGTCAAACACTAGAATTTCACCACCTTTTCAATATCAACTTCACCGAATATCGTATGCACCTTGAATTTGCAGCGAACTGTTTTCCGCTCAGATGTATCGAATTCGAAATCAGTAACCTTTTCTATTCTGTCATCAGCTGTCAACGCTTCCGTGATTCGTCTTTCAAGCTCAGGAACGACATAATAGACAGGTTTTCCGAATAATTCTTCTAATTCGATACCGTAATTCCATGAATAAATGTAATACCTGTAACGCTCAGTATTAAGAATCTTGTAGATTACCTGTTTCATTGCGTCCAGCTTATCGCACTTATCATAGATAGTTTCATCTTCCAGATGCATTTCATAATTCAATGATGGCTGCGTTTCAAATTTAATGTCTGTATTTCCATATACAGGGATCATCACATCACCACCCTATCAATCACCACATATCGTTGACCGCCTTGTTCACGGAGCAGTAGTACTTTATCACCTGTAATCAGTTTATGGTGAATGAGAAATTGCTTCCTGCCCTTATAATTATGATTATGTGCTTCGAATAAAGCATAGCCACTACCACCGCCACGGTTCTCGGTCAGATGGTCAACGGTTTCATCCGTAGTATAGTCGGTAACGTTCCTGGTCAACACAAGCTGCATTTCAGATAATTCCAATTTCTGATCCACAATGATTTTCAAAGGTGTTTCACTGGTTACTGTACCAAAACATACTGCAACGGGCGCAGAAGCGGTTACAGTTTCATTTGCAATTGATTTAAAAACATTAACTAATGCGTTATAATCAGCCAACGAATTCACCGCCCCTCACTCTTAAATCCATCCAATGTTCATCCAAAGAAAAAATGTGCTTACAACTTTCCACAAGCATATAATTATTAAGCACTGTATCGCCTAAATCAAGCGATATACAGAGTAAAGAACCGCCCCTTACTCTCGTATCCCCTAACGCTTTTTTAATGCTCAGTGAGCGTGTTCTTTGATTGTACAAGCTTAATAAAGCGTCAGCCTTAGCTTTACCGTTTTCACCTTCCTGGATAGTGTCATAGTATTGTAAAATACCCCAATTGTTTATGTTATCTCCGCTCTGAGCAATATAAACATCACGTTTACCAGTTTCCTTGTTATTGAAAACAAGCTTTATTTTGTTATAAGTGTTTTCATTGATATCTGAAGTATAATGAAAATTCTCTGCTGTTTCGTTATCAAGAATGTAGTCCAACTTCATATTTTCCAAGGATTTCAATGTAATCTTTCCAAAATCATCATATAAAACGTAGATTTCTTTCTTATTTTCCATAGTCAGGTCAAGTGCATTCCCGATAATATCAAATAATGTCTGATTATCTTCCACTCTTGAAGCAATTTTGAACCCTGTATCTTCAATCGAACCTGCTTTCAAGTTGAAATCCTTTATTATCATGTGGATGACCTCAGTAGCTGTCTTATTTTCATAAACGTAGGTGTCTTTATTCTTCAAATAACGTAGCTGGTCATAAGCCGTTATAGAAACAATTTGTTCCTTATCCCTACGCATAGAAAAAATATAACCGAAGAATATTTCTGTACCGTCCCATTTGAAACTCACAGAATTACCCTCGGTTATATCCAAAACATCATCTTTAATCACTTTAAACGTCAAACTGGATGGTGCACCGAATCTTTCGACATTGTATGTTATATCTTCCAGAACAACGGGAATATATATGTCATCCTTATTCTGTATTAGAATTTCAGCCTTCATTCACATTCCTCATTTCTTAGGCAGAGTTATAACATCGCCGCTTTTAATAAGAGTAGGATTCGCCATACCATTAGTATCAGCAATTGTTTTATACAAATCACCATTACCATAAGTACGTTGTGATATGCGCCACATAGTATCATCGGGTTTTACAGTATATTCAGTAGCACTTATCGGAGTAGGTTCCCCAACCGTACTACGTCCACTATTGATAGTTGCTACAGTAGTTGTTTTACCACTAACGTTTTTCGCCAATGTCGCAAGCGTCTTAGTGCCATATTCCTTATATTCTTTCAGTTTCACTTCACAAACTAAATCCAAGCCATTATCGGCACTTTCTTTAAAAGTGAAACTTTCTAAGCTGGCTTTCAAATTAGTGTAATGCGAAACAATACCGCCAGGAGAAAACCTAGCAATTATGAACTGAAATGGTTTCTTATCTTCTTTAAGCTTTTTGAGATATTCAATATAACCTTGCTGCGGAAGGTTTAACCCCATAACAGCGAAAGGATAACTATTTGCTGGAATAAGAAACTCAAATGCTACCGTACTAAGCTTAGAACGTTTTAAAACGTTAATTTCACCATCATTGATAAGCACGTAACTTTTATTTTGACCATCTACAGCAATAGTTACAGCAGAAGGAGTTACTGGGAGCTGAACAGCACCCAAAAAGAAATAATACATCAATGAACCCCCTCTGCATTTAACATCATAGCTTCATTTACACCGTCACGAAGACGTTCAACTACACCGTCAATATCTAAACCATTGCTGATAGTATTGTTATTCGTCATATCAACTTTAATTTCAGACAAAGTATAACGATTGATAACTTCACGTTCAGCTACATCACGCATATAGCGTAACTGTTCGTTAGTAATATCTACACCTTCACTCAATTTACCGACGTTCTTAGCAGTATCACCAGTGTTTGCAGCAATCTGCGCACCAGTAGTATCTATTACCGGTAAATTACCACTTTGTGGCGTAATCATTCCACTAATATCAGAAGATACCCCATCACCCCAAGCTGTACCAGCATTCCACGCATCACCATAATCAATACGAGCAACACCGTTAACCTCTTTATCAAAAGTGATAGCGTTATTGTTTTTACCCCAAGCTAAAACGTTATCTCTTAAGTTATTTAAGCCACTTGTCCAGTCACTTCCGAATATAGCGTCAATAATCTTAGTGACTACCATACCAAGATTCAGGAACCATCCCGTAATCTGACCGATAAGATTTGCGCAAGCATCACCGAAACTATCGAAACCACCGTTCATCACGTTCAGGAAGAATTCTATTACTGCAATTGCAGGATAAAGAAACATTGAATACATCAATTGAAGGATACCATTCAGAGTACCCACAACAGTGTTGAATATGAATGCACCAGCAGTAGCAACAACACCCATAATGATACCGAAACCTGTTTCTACACCTTCAACATTATTAGCAATAGCTTGAGCTAATGCATACATCACCGCAACCAGCGCAATTACACCGACCACAATCCATGTAATAGGACAAGCTGCAAACGCAGCATTCAGACCACCTTGAGCAAACGCAGCACTAACAGCTGATGCAGTATATAAAATCGTTCCTGCCGTCTGAGCTGATAAAGCAATAGCGTTCCATGTCATCTGTACTTTATTTACACCCCACGCAACGGATAAGGCTCCTAAAACAGCAAGTGCACCGACTAATAAAGGACTTAGCACGCTCCAATTATCTCTTACCATTGCCACACCCGTGTTAAGGCTCATCATCACACTAGTAAGCATCGGCAATGCACCTTCAGCAATACTTCCTAAGAATTCCCTTACGTTTTCACCAAACAATCGAGTTTGGTTAGCATAACTATCAGATGTGCGTGCAAAGTCACCCTGTGCGTCAGTCGTTACGCTCAACAAATAGTTATAACGAAGTAAAGTCTGTTCAGCTTGACTCATACTGTTATAGCTTTCCGTAATGCCCTGACTAAGTGCGTAAGCTTCAAGGTTCGCCACGCTCATATTGATACCCAATTCCTTAAGCGGTTCAGTTTCACCACTGATACCGGCACGAATTTTATAGAACGCCGCGTCAGAAGAAAGATTGTAGAATGATGCCATATCACCTGAAAGTGCGGCTATCTTAGTAGACATATCAGTTACTGCTTCACCAGCTAAACCGCTAGATTTCAACATTGCACCCATTGTACCAGCGTATCGTTTGGCAGATAACTCATTTATTCCATACGCTTCCAACGTAGTTTTAGACCAATCATTTACTTTTTCTGTAGCTGAACCGAAGGAAACATCTACAACGTTCTGTACTTCAGTCAAGTCAGATGCGTAATCAATGGCTTTACTAACTTCGTCCTGGATGAAATAAGCAATACCCAATCCACCAAGATAAGAAAATACATCACAAAATCCCATAGCTTCTTTCGTTGCCTTGTTCAACTCATCAGTAACATCTTCCACATTATCTTCAATTCGGTTTAGATCAGCGACAGTCTTTGCAGTTTCCAATGAATCAAAACATCTATCAGAAGCAATGTCAGCTTTATTGAATGCGCTGGTGGTGGAGTCTAACATATCCTGAATCTTGTTTAATTGCAGTGATATTTTATCTTCGATTTCAATTGTTGTACGTATTCCGCTCATATTTCACCACCTATCAGCGTTTCAATTTGCTCTGAAGCTCTTTTTCCTGCTTCTGTTCATTCTCTATCTTTAAATCAATAGAAGCCATTATAAAAGCTTTCTCACAATCATCTAACGCCAAAAATTCAGACGGTAATATTTTCAGCTTATGCAAACAATAATGTGCGTAAACAGCTTCAGTATCACCGTCTTTTATTAGTTTTTTACTTCATCAACCTTAGTTTTCATACTCTCAAAACCGTTATAGTTTTGAACAAACTCAACAAAAGAGTTATATTCTTTCGGATCATCCACCATTTCAACCAGCAATTCTTCAGGAGTGGTCACACCGTAACTGTCTTGCAGTTCTGCGTTATACAGGTCAGGATAAACCACGGATGCAGTCAGAAGCTTACCCAGATATTTTTTAGTATCTAACTTCGGACGAAACATATTGGGTTTACCGGGAACAGGCACATCCTTAGTGCATGCGTCACGAATTGCTTCAGCTTGTTTTGTGCTAATTGCCTTAATTTCCCATTTTAACGGTTCACCTTTTTCATCCATAAGGCTTTCAGTTACTGCATATTGTGTGTTTTGACGTACCAATTTATTTTTCTTGAAAAATTGACTTAAGCTCATTTTCTATACCTCACTCTAAGAAAACACTCCTCACAATAAAATAGGGACGGTAAATAACCGCCCCCTGTATGATGAAACAGCTGGAGGAACACTGTCCCATCCTTTTAAGCTTACATATACTGCGGTTCTTTATAACGGTTATTGGAATCAAAATCAAGCGCATAGCACTCAATTTTTTGTTCAATGAATTCACCATCTGCATTAAACATAGATAGCAAAACATCACCGCTCAGTACGCAGTTTCGATAAATTTTTTCACTTCTACCGATGCTAGTAGCAGCATCTTCAGAAGCTACCTGCACTTCAAAAGTAGGCAGTACGCCACTAGCCTTATACTCTTCTACCAATTTGTCAAACATCTCAGATACCTTATACACGGTAAAAGTCAGCTTGATTTCCATACCAGTAGGTTTAGTACCCGCAACCATACATCCCAGACGAGGAACCTTTGCGGTAGAAACTGTAGCAACAGCTTCAAAATCCTTCGCGTTAAGCATTGTATATCTGCGACCATTGATAGTACAAAACATAGTTGCAAGTTTTGTACTAGGAGCATCATACTGTTCAAACTGATTCATACTTCACACCCCTTAACCTACGATTACGCTCATATACAAGCGCTCCATAGTATTCACGATAGTAATAGATTCATTTACCAACACGCTGGATTTGGCATCGCCTTGTTCAACGGTAATGTGCTCAGGTTTGAAATCCTGCAAAGCACGAATGGATTGAAGCTGATTGTGAACATGAGTAATGTCACCCCACAGGCTCAATCTGCCGTCTTTATCATTAGGTACTTGACCAAGATATTTACTATTGAACACGCTTGCAATAGCCATTGCGATTTGGTCGATAATTCTGATGGTCTGATTGTCTTTAAAGATTTCACCTTTATCTACAGTTACAGTGGTAAGGCTGTTGATATCTTCGAGAACTCGAATATCATTACCAACACGATGAAGAACCCATTCACCGTTCTTGATGCATTTTTCAAGGTCAGACTGACTGTATTTCACGTTAACTTCGAAGTTACCATCATATTTTTTATTAGTAGCAGAAGCGTTTACAGCAGTACCGCCAATAACACCAGTAGCCCAGTAAACAAGATTTTCACTGTTTTTAACGTTAACAATTGCTTCAGAATCTGCAGCATAATTGAACAGAACGGCTTGAAGCTTAACGCCTACTTTATCACGCATATTCTTGACCCACGCAGCATAAAGCTTTTTGATAGCTTCATCAGTGCCAGCGTAACCAATCGCATTGATATCGGGATAGGATTCGCAAAGAGTTAAGAAAGTCTGATGTTCAGAAGCAGAAACACTTCCGTTTTCACCGCTAGTAAATTTCAAACCAGCATTTTCACTTAACGGAGCGGATTTCTTCCAGGTAACATACGCGTTATCAACTAATTCTTCAGCTTTGCTAACGGTCTGCAAATCAACCAGCTTGGTTCCTAAATATAAGGAAACATCGTAATTACTTTGATTATCAACGTTCTTTGCGATAACTACTTTCAATTCGTTACCACGTACACCGTTAAAATTAGCAGTAGCGTGAGTACATGAAGCTTTCACACCGCCAGTATTTAGTTTATAGAAATAAACCTTAGTAGCGTTCTTGAAAAGGTCTTTCAACCCATTCAGTTTCGGATCAGCATAATCATAACCGAGAATTTCCATACTATCGCGAATGATGTCCATTTCGCTAAGTTCAAAAATCTCACCATCCTTGCCCCAATCCCAATCAAAACCGAAAGCAATAACGCCACGGTCAGTAAGGGAAGCGGAAGGGACATCTTTAGAAACGAAATTGATGTAAGCACCGGGAAGAACCTTGTTTTGAGTCAAAAAAGTGCCACCACCTAAAGCCATTAGTTTTTCACCTCTCTATATTTTTCCAACATCTTTTCCACTTCTTCAATGGTGTAGGATTCACCATTTTCCAAAAGCTCATTCAGAACATAACAATCACCGTACTTTTCAGAACGGAGAAATTGCTCTTTGGTAAACTTAATCACCTTATCCTTAGCCATTATTTCACCCTTTCTTTTACGGTATAACTTGTAATTTTATCAGCTGGAGCAGTAACCAACGTTTTAAATTCTTTATAACTCGCATCAAAATGAAGCACACCATCAACAATTTCACCATTAAGACGGTGTGCGTGAAATTTTCCGATATCAACAAGCAGAATCAGTAGATTATGAAGCATTTCAGAGCACTCATAATACGATTCCTTCTCAGACGCTGGAAAATACTGAATCATAAATTGTCTGTTGCTCAAGTGAACATTTTGAATATGTCGGTTACCGATCGCAGACAGTTCGAAAACAGAAAAACAAGGATTTTTCAACCCTTGTTCTACGTTTTCTGTATAAATTCTATATTTTGGGAAAGCACTTTTCAGAACCTTGATTATTTCTTCAATCAATCTATCACTTCCCTTAACCAATCTTCTAATTTCTTTTTAAGTAATGTTGGTGCTATATTGTTGATTTCAGCAACAGAAATTGTCAGCATAAACTTTCCGTTAACCCAACCTTTATGATTTTTTGTTCTATGTCCGAATTCAACATACGGAGCATATTCAACTGGATTAGAAATGGTGATGACATATTTATCACCCCGCTGTTTAACTTCCGTATTCTCGCCAGCTGTCCAACCTCTGCGAAGAGTGCCACCAACACGCCCATCATTATACACACCAACAGGAGTACGCTTAATCACCTTCGCAAGCAATCTAGCACTTAGTTCTTTAACGCAAGATTGTATGAATTCTTCACGCCCTTTATCCAGTTTATGGATAGATTGTTTGAATTCTTCAAACTGCTTATAATCAATCATTACGCCCACCGTCCAACGTGTTCAGCTACAATCTTTTGGAAGCAGTCATAACGTGCGGATTCACCGCTAAATTTATATTCAGTAGTGATTCCGTTATAGGTTACTAAAAGCTTACTGCCTGCAGGAACGTTTAAATTTTCTTTCAGGTATATCGATACCCTTTTTGTGATTTCGCTCGCTACATGGTCGTTTTCAGCCTTATTCGCAGTAGTTTGTGATACATGGCAAGGTTCGTCGGTATATTTAGCAACATCTCTGAATGCGGTCACTCCATTAGGTTTCTCATACTCTTCACTCACTACGATATTACATGTAGCGTCATAAAGCTTTTCGATAGCGGAACGGAACCTTACCAATGAATTCTTCGATAACATACAAGGTCACCTTCCCTTGGTCGTAAACTTTCAATAAAGCTTCTGAACTTATCGTCAGCACTTAAACCACCATAAGAGACGGAAACATCACCCATAGTAACCTCTTTAACCGCTTCATCAAGAGAAAAACCATCTAACTGATTAAGTTTATATTTCTCATTGATGTAGTCACCACAAACCATATCAACATATACACATTTCAAACCGTCTGGAATCACTGAAACGTTACAACGATTCTTAATATATTCTTCAGATTTGTTTGCCAGAACACGTAAGACAAGTTCGTCACCCATAGTGACTACAATCCCGAATCCTTCCAAACGTTCTAAAATATCATTAGCATACTTGGTGTTTTGTGATAATTTCTTAAGAACATCTAAGTCAATCACTCAGCATCATCCTTTTTGGTTCTGCGTTTAATTTTCGGTTTTTTAGCTTGTTCAACATCAACAGGTTCAGTTTCAGGCGGACTAGTTACCGCCTGAACTTTATCCTGCTTGACGTTGTGATAACGTCTAAGCATCATAATTAATCACCCTTTAAGCCTTAGCTTTGAATTTAGCAAGTACGACTTTAGAATCATTGGACAGAGCCACACCATAATGTTCGTCAACAGAAGCTACGGAAGTTTTCTTCAGAATATCACGGTCAGTTTCAACGTTGATATCACGCTTCATGTAAATGGTCAGTGCAGTTTCGTTTTCTGCGTGACCGTCAGCTTTAGGATCCTCGTTCGGATCAGCTTCAGACATAATCACGATAGGGTTAGCATAATACTCAGCGGTAACAGCTTTCAGCTTATCACCAATTTTTACAGTTTCTAAACTGTGAGCCATTGCGGTAGACAGTTTAACGTGAGTGTCATCCTCGCCGGTCGCTTCATCGGTTACATTAATGGTACCGCTACCATTATCGACAGCATATTTGATAAGTTTGATTTTTTTAGATTTCACGATATTCACACCAGCAATTTTACCGATGGTGCCAGACATCATAACGTCACCACCGAATTTATTCTTGTCGATAAAATCAGGGTCAAGACGCAGAACGGTTTCTTGTTCGGGATGAATATAAATCACCTTGTTAAGAGCTTCATCTGCCTCGTCACCGAAGATAGCATCAGCATTTACAACTGAATTATAACCAATTACTGCTGTGGTACCATCATAAACAAGTTTAGCATCATACAGAGCTTCTAAACAGTCATTATCAATCTTTGCAGCAATCGCCATAGCCAGTTGATTAGTAGCTTGGTCTACAGGGTCACCGTAACCGCTCAGTACAGCTTCATCAGTGATTTCTACGGCTTTACCCGCTTTTTTAATGGATACTTTAGTGGTGCTTGCAGTCAGCACGGTGGTACCCATTGCTACACCTTCAGCCACGTCTTCAGCGTCACCAATGTAAGCGTATTTGGGAACAGTAATAGTGTCACCAGGAACACCGGTAAGAGTATTATCTACAGAAGCGATAACAGAAAATTTAATTTTTTTAGGAAGTTTGGCAGAAATCATCGGAGCCATAACTTCAGGGTTAACCAGATTTTTCAACATAGTAGTCATTAATTTTTTACCTCTTTCCTCATTCAACTAAAGAATCGTACAGTTCGCGATCATTGTTAAAAAGTTCGACACGCTCTTTGTAACTCATACGTCCGAATTGCTCTTTTGTGATAGTGCCAGATGGTTTACGGTCATTATCAATTTTAGGTGTTACACCGATTTTCTTAGGATTGGGATTCGGCACGTTAAAAAGAAAAGCTGAATCTTCAGCCTTTTTCAGTGTCTCAATCTGTTCGGAAATACCGTCTAGCTTGCCGGCTTCATCAAATTTTACGTTTTCCAGGTTCAGAAACGGTAAAACCGCCTTAACGTTTTTAGCTCCTGCTTCACGAAGTGAATTGTTCACCGCATTGTCGATACGAATCTTTTTAATCTCAGCTTCTTTTTCGGCTACAGCCTTCTTATTAGATTCCTGTAATTCTGCAATTTGTTTTTTCAACGCTTCATTACCGTCATTATCCTTTTTCAGTGCTTCAATTTGGTTATCACGCTCTTTTACAAGTGCTTCAGCGTTCTTTTTCGCTTCATTCACTTCATCAAAGCGGGATTTAGGAACGTAACCCTCATAAGCTTTGATAACGGATTCTGCCAGGTCATCACTCAGACCATTTACTTTTTTTAGCAATTCTTCTTTTTTCACATTAAACATCCTTTCAAAATACATTTTTTAACGTGGTATAGTCCACGTCTTTTCGTCTTTGTGTTTTACGCCTACAAATACCAAAACGGCTATTTCAAAACGGAGTTCCTTAAATCATTATGTGCAAAAGCTTTAAGTCTGCTGTGCACCCACAGTTTCAAGCGTTCATACGTACTAAGTTCTACTTCTACGCTGATGATAAAGGTTTCACCCGTTTTAACTACATTCGGCATAGTTACGCTTTTAAAATTAAGTAACACTTAAATCACACCTCGCCTTTAATGTTTCAGGGGGAATAACATATGTCACTTCAAAGGTGTATACACCAGGATTATCAGGAATATACAACATACTCATTTCTGCACCGTTGATGTTACATTGACCACTAGTTATCAAATTTCCCTTACGGTCTGTAATTGTATATTCAGCATCCGTAATAACAATAACCTGTTGCTTTTTGCTAGTGACTTGCACCCGTATATGTCTTTGTTCACCTAAAAGAAAATTCAACAAGTTATCACCGCCTTAATGTCTGTATTTGAAAACATACAACTATAATCCCCATTATCAATTTCAAACCCAACGAATCGACAATCGCACATGTACAACTTACCCGTATAAAAACCAATGTTGCCACCAACATCTTCAGCATACAATTCGACCACATAGGTACCATCTGTAAAATCGGCAGGAATTTTACATTCCCACCGACCATCAGATGTCAGATTGAAACTGATAAAAACACCATCACATTTACCATAAACGCTAACGATGTTTTTAAACATTTTTAGGAATTAACCTCAACACTAATCACATAACTCACACCAGTGTTAACAGGGTTAGGAGCCACGGAAACGCTGGTAAATACGGGCGGTTTGGTATCAAGTTCCACGGTACGGGTAACAGTGGTAGACTTGCCAGCACGGTCAGTAGAAGTGATTTGGATAGTGTTGCTACCCTCGGTCAAAGTAATCGCTTTAGTGAACGTACCGCCACCACCAACAGTAACAGCACCAGCGTCAGTACCGTTAACACTAATCTTGACAGTTACAGGAGAAGTTGTCACGTCATTAGTAGTACCCACCACGTTACAGGACGCTTTGTTAGTGATAAAAGCATTAACGGGAGCGGTAACATTCAGTGTGGGCGGTACAGTATCAACAGTAAAGCTACGGTTAGCAGTTACAGCAACATTATCGTCAAAGTCTTTACAATCAATGGAAATATTGTTTACACCGTCTTTTAAACCACTAGTTGCATAACTGTATTTAAAGCCATTGGAAATAACAACAGGTTCACTCAAAACAACAGGGGAGTTATTAACTTTGAGAACTACGGTGGACTTGTTAACACCTGCACCACCATCAGTTACAGTAAATTCAATAACAGGAGAATTGTTAGTGATAATTGCATTAGCACCAATAGAAGTAATGTTAATTACAGGTTTTACAGTTTCTTTAACTCTTAATTTAAGGTTAGCACCAAATTTACTATCAGTATCATTAATGGTGGTCATGTTGCCAGCCGTATCAGTAGCTTTAAGAGTTACGGGGAAATAGTGACCAGCATTGTTGTTATAAGAAGTAGTACTAGGAGCGGTAACAGTCGCTTCATATTTTCTAGTAACGTTATTGTAAGTCAGGTTATAACTCTGACCGTTAATTGTCGCAGTAATAGTTTTAATAGTTGCCATAATTCTTAACCTCTTCCCTTTAAATAAAAAACACCTTTAAAAATCATCAAGATTTAAAGGTGTTTTCACGATACGTTTATCGTTTAAATATATGTTGGTTTATACGCTGGAATACCCAGCACTTCAATTACTTCTTTCAACTTCTTTTCTATGAACAGCTTTCTAGCTATTTCATCAGAACTGGGTTGATATTTCACTTCGCCTAAATCTTCCCAGAGCATAACCATTCCTGCATTACTGGAAGCGGATGCAAGCCAATCAAACAATTTCTTGATGTTGGCAAGCTCATCAGCGTTCGCAGCACCCACTTCAGTTGTCCAGGAATCAATGAGTGTATTCTTTTTAACCGTTTCACTACCGCCTTCAGGTGAAGATTCAGTCACCCAAGCATTATGAAAAGCTTCTACAGATGTATTCAACCAAGGAAAGGAATAGAATAATTCGCTCAGATCATCATAGCCTTTCGGAAAATCCGTTCCCATCTGCAAATCAATAGGTTTGGTTACTACTGTAGCACGCTTCATCAAATCGTTGTAGAAAGCAAGCTGAAGCTCGTTTAACGGTGCTTTGTATGCGCTCCTATCTGCACTGTAGTAATTTTCTACCGCACTGATGAGCGGAACCATAAGCGATTTGTAACTGCTGGCGTGCTTTGGGTTCTGAGCACATGAATATTCTGCGAATTTATTCAGTTGTGCAATCACTTCAGTTTTTCTATACATAGCCACCTCAAAACTGCAATAAAAAAGCACTTTGCAAAAAATTGCAAAATGCTTAAGTAAACCAAGGCGCAATACAGCTCATCTTTATAACGAAATCCTTAGCCTTCGCCATGGTAGTATTATCATCTAAATATTCAATTCCTTTAGGTGTAATCATAAAATCAGGTTCAAATTTTACACCCTCACCGCCACCAATTGTTTTCACAATGTGTAAGCCCTCAACATAATCATCTTGATACAAATGCTTTAAAATGTCATATTCGCAGGCACTTCATAAACTGTTTTTCCTTCTTCGTCTCTACTTGCTCTGTAACCATCCATATCATCAAAATAAGGACAAGTGGTACATCTGCAGTACGGATGAAACGGTGGAGCATTGACACCACTTTCCATATATTTGAGCGGATAGTGTTCACCGTCCCTGCTTCCGCATTTAGTACAGGTGATGCCGTCAAGGGTTCCGACAACTTCGAATTCTTCAACTTCCAGTTCGTGGAAGCAATCCTTCTGCGCCAGCGTGGTGAAATACGCCTGCTCAGTCATAACTAACCTTGTAGCATTGCTTTTACTCGTTTCCATAGTCTTAACAATATTCTTGATGGCTTTATCTGGTGCTGAACCCGTCATCACCATTTGTGAAATCTCACTATAAACCACATTGATCAGCTTAGTTTTGTTTGTCCAAAGCTTTTCAGAGAATAAAGGCCGTCTACGTTATGATATATACTACATTCATACTATTCATTAAATAAAAAAGCAGACTCTGAGCTTTTACCCAAAGTCTGCTTCTTAAATTTAAATCTACTAATTACGTCGCTTAGCTTCTTGTCAGCAGCACCACATTCTCCACATGGCTGGTCGCAGGGAACATATCAACAGGCTGTACCACTGCGGTTTTGTAGCCGTGTTCTTCCAAGAATGCTAAGTCACGTGCCAAAGATGCAGGATTACAGGACACATAGACAATGCGCTCTGGTGCCACACCTGCAATTGCTGCCAACACCTTTTCCTCGCAGCCTGCACGAGGCGGGTCAACCAGCACTACATCAGGCTGTACGCCACCTTCCAACAGCTTAGGCAGCTCTACAGAGGCGTCGCCCAACAAAAACTCTGCATTATCACAGCCGTTGTCCATAGCATTCTTTTTGGCATCCTCAATAGCAGGTGCAACGATTTCAATACCATACACCTTTTTAGCATGCTTAGCCATAAACAAAGAGATTGTGCCAGTGCCACAGTATACGTCTACTACGGTTTCATTGCCGTTTAAAGCGGCAAACTCCAAGGCCTTATTGTACAGCTTCTCTGCCTGCTCACTGTTTACCTGGAAGAAGGATTGAGCTGATACGTTAAAGCTGAGCGCACCTAAGCTATCCTTAATAGTGGAACTGCCATAAATTACACGGGTTTTGTTACCCATAATAATATTTGTAGGCTTTTTATTGATATTTTGCACCACGCTTACAAGACCAGGAACATACTTCTTCAGCCATTCAATAAGCTCCTTGCGATGAGGAATGTCATAAGCAGAGGTAATGAGCACCGCCATAACCTGACCACTGTGCACACCTACTCTTGCCATCACGTGACGCACTAAGCCCTTGCCAGTCTTTTCATCATAGGCAGTAATACCAAAGCGTTGCATCCATTTACGCACAGTCAGCAGCACCTGATTATTAGCGTCTTTTTGAATCATGCAGCCATCGGCATTAATAACGCTATGTGTAGAGGCAGCATAGCAGCCAATATTCAGCACGCCTTCTGCATTTATAGCAGCAGGGAACTGCATTTTATTACGATAATTCCACGGATTAGCACAACCAATTACAGGCTGAGCCTCAATGTCCAAATGACCAATTCGAGTCAGTGCAGCCTGCACCTGCTCACGCTTCATATCCAGTTGTCCCTGATAGCTTAAATGCTGCAGCTGACAACCACCACATTCCGCATAAATGGGACAAACAGGCTCCACACGCTCAGGAGATTTTACCACAATCTCCTGCAACTTGCCCACGCTATAGCTTTTTTTTACCAAGGTAATTTCCGCCTTAACGGTTTCCTGCGGCAAAGCTCCTTGTACAAATACGGTAAAGCCTTCGTATTTGCCTACGCCCTCGCCACTGCTGCCTAAGCCAGTAATATTTATTTCAACACAATCGCCCTTTTTAACAGGAATATTTGCTTTCATTAAAGTACACACTCCTTACTCTTATTCTCTAACAATAGATTATATCACGGCTCATAGTATTCAGCAAAGTAAGGTTTGCAAATCAATGCTTCATTATTTAACGCAACAGTACGAACTTCAACAGCAGTATAAAACTATGATTGCACCACCTAGCTGAAAATTAATACACCTTTTATTGAAGCTATAAATTTATATAACAAGTTACAGCATTTATGAATATGCTAATTTTTAGATAATCTATGTTGGAAGCCAAATACATTAAGGCTATTGTTAAGTATGAGCATTCTCAAGATATGTTTACTTATATTGATTTAGCAATTAATGCGTTTTAGAGCAAACAAAAGAGCGTAGCATAGCCACGCCCTCAATTTACTTATTAATTTGTCTTCCAAGCCAGTCTGTAATTAAGGCTCCTGCAGCATCACTATGCTCCGTAAAGGCATGGTCGCCGTTGGGAAATAGGTGTAGCTCGCCCTTGCTACCAAGTATTTCTGCATTACGTTTAGCCTGCTCCACTACTACAACATTATCCGCCTCGCAGTGCAGCAAAAGCACAGGACGCTTATCCCACGCACTAAGCAGTGCAGACAAATCATAGCTAATGCCATCAGTCAAAAAGTCTGGCCCAAGCACGCAATGACCACGCTCGTCATCAAATTCTATATCCATTCCATTTTGTAAACGCTCAAAAAACTCTGGCGGCATCACATGTCTAAAGGTTTCTTCAATACTATTGGGAGTTGCCCACAATACAAGTCCCTTAATCTTTTTATCCTTAGATGCTGCAATGATGGATGCAGCTCCACCCAAACTACGTCCAAAAAGGTATATTTCACTTTCCGGCGCCAGCCTGCGCACCTCCGCCACCACTGATTCCAACTCCGCAACCTGCTTGGACATAATTTGCGTACCCGTAAAATTATAACGTACTACGTCAGCGTGCTCTGCAAACATATATGCTAAGCCTGCAGCCCTGCCACCACTTTCCCTGCTTCCCCTAAAGCCATGAGACATAATAACTGCAGCCTTGCTTTTACTGCGGTTTGGCTCTACCAGGCACTCTATATTCCCCAAAGGACCATCAAAGCAAAAGGTTTTCAGCATAGCAATTCTCCTATCCACATTCATATTCTCAAAAGCTATTTAGATTTTAAACACATTACATAGCACCATTAAAGCAACCTATAGCATCAAAGCAGTTTAATACTGGGTATAACTTTATAAATGTATTCACTATTTAAAAAGTATAATTTTGCAATGCCTTTTTATCTATTTTACCACTTTCATTCTTAGGCAGGCTAGGCATAAAAACATATTGCTTAGGAATTTCATAATCCGTCAGCTCTGCAGCTCGTAGCTTTTCAACCAAAAGCTGACGACTTATTTTTTCGGCTCCACCAATAAAGGCCGTCAAAATATCTGCATCATCCTTATGGAAAACAAGGCATTTAACCTCCATTATTTCCTGCAGCGCCATCAATGCTGCCTCTACCTTAGTTGTTGCAACCTTAATACCATTAACGCTGACTATATCATCAGTGCGCCCTAAAAAATGCAGATGACCATTTTTATCAAGCATTCCCCTATCCTTTAAGGAAAATGGTATTTCTATATTCTCTACATGATAAGGAGTGTCTATAAAAATTTCTTCATTTTTAATGCTTACGCCTACATTTTTAAAAGGCAAGCCAATATCCGTCTTATCATCAGTCATATCCTGTCCCTTAATATAGGTAATGTAGTTTAGCTCACTGGCGCCATAGTACAGAGTCAGCTCTCCATTAGGAAAGCTTTTCTTAAGCTTATCCGCCTCTTCTCTACCCATGGACTGCGAGCCGCTAACAATAGTTTTAATCTTCATATTAGCTTGCTCCATACACTTATGCAGCAGCAGCAGCTTAGAAGGAATAAGATATATAGCGTTAACATTATGCTCCTCAATCAGCTTTAGCCAATGCTTAGGACGAAATTTTTCTGTAACAACCAGTGTTGCTCCTGCCGCTAAAGCACCCATATACATATTAAGATTACCTGTAAAGGCCAAACTACCTTGACAAAACATAATCGTAGCTTCATCTATAGCAAAAACTCTATTCTGCTCTGGAAAGAAATCCGCCCAGCTGTGATAGCTTCGCCACAGCAGCTTACTTTTACCAGTGCTACCACTGGTCATAACTCCCATACAGGCAGTCTGCGGAATATCACTCAGATCAAAGCATTGTCCTTTGCTGGCCTCTGTTGCAATAACAGGCACCACTTTGGTTCCACTATAGGCCACAAACTGCAGCAGCTGCTCTGCAATCTTATCCGCATATATAAAATGAACATTTTCCGTATAGTCAATCTGTTCACGTCTTGCCTTAGATGCTGCAACGAGCTGACCATAGGTATATGTTTTTTCGTCCGTTATCAGAGCTGCCTTGTTCTGATACTTGCTCTGTAATAACTCCAAATAGTCCATGATAATATCCTTTCCCGCTGTATTTGTCTTATTATATTTTTAACAGCAGTCTTAATTCTTGTAGCACAAATTCTTTAGAGTATAAAGCAGCTGTGCTTACGTGCACAATCTTAAGCAAGCAAAGCATTATTAACACTTAGTCAACCAGCTACAGCACTTCTATACTTCAACTCTCTCTATTAATAACGCAGTTCCTACACCGCCTGCAGCTGCTACGCTAGCACAGCCAAGACGTCCGCCGCTTCGTTTTAAGGATTCCATAAGATGCAAAGTAATGATGCAACCAGATGCTCCATAGGGATGACCATAAGCAAGTGCGCCACCAAATACATTATATTTATCAAGACTATTTTTAAATGTACGTGCAAACATAACGTCTATTACTGCAAAGGCTTCGTTAAGCTCAAAGCCGTCAATATCTTCCTCGGTCAGTCCATTTCTAGCCAGCAGCTTTTCCAACGCTGTAATAGCGGTGCGTGGGCTAACCAATGGGTCCCCACCACTTGCTGCGGAGGCACGCACCTTAAACTGTGCATTCAAACCATGCTCCTGAAGATATTTTTCAGAGCAAAGCACTACAAAAGCTGCACCATCATTAATAAGGCAGGAATTAGCTGCAGTAATAAAATTGCCTCCTTCTAGAACTTTAGGCATACGGTCTAAAAGCCTTTGGCTCATCCGCGGTCTAATTCCTTCATCCTTTACAGCACCAAATACAGGAGCAATTATATTTTGCAGCAGTCCCTGCTGTGCTGCTTCTGCTGCCAATCTATGACTACGCAACACCCATTCATCCATTTCAGCCTTAGTAATCTGCTCACGCACAGCAGCCTCCTCAGCTCCCTCCAGCATTACTGTTTCACGATGGATATTCGGCATAAACTTAGCTACGCTATACCAACCATCACCTGCATAATCAGGATGATTAGGATTATAACCACGTCTAGGCTGAGTGGAGCTGCTTTCAAAGCCTCCTGCAATTATTACATCAGCATCACCACAAGCAATTTTAGCAGCAGCAGTAGCAATGCTTTCCAAACCACTGCCACATTGCACATCAATGCTAAAGGCTGGAACAGCTTGGTCCAAACCAGCCTCCAAAGCCAGCAGCCTAGTAATATTGCCACCTGCACCAACGCCATTACCACCAATAATATAATCAGGCTTTACAGGATATTTTTCTAAAAGCTGACACAAAACCGCTGCCCCCAGCTTTTCTGCAGGAATATGACGATACATACCATTTACAACGCCAACAAAGCTACGCAGTCCACCTAAAATATATACATTATCCATAAAACCCTCCTATGTTACATACAACTAAACGGTTAAGTTAAAGTCACAACTATTTCTTATCAAGTCTGCGGCTTAAAAACTCCGTCTCTTCACATTTGCACCTATAATCACTAGATTTAGATGCTTCCTGCTTTTAATCAAAGTACCGCCATTGGCCTTTCTTATTGATCCTTAAAATTACACATGCAAATAAGCTGTACTTTATAAAGCTTTATTACCTATTACGCTAAGTTTAAGTCCATACTAGCTGCTTCAAGAAAGCTCCACTTAAAAACAAAAAGACATGCCGACAAAGCCAACATGTCTTGATAAAGCTTATTTTTGAAAAATTCTATTGATAGGTCCTGCCAAAAAGGCTGCTGCCACACATTTTACAATATCTAAAGGAATAAAGGGAAGCACGCCAGAGAGGAATGCTTTATCCCAAGCCATGCCAGTAACAAATTTCAGTTGTACCACGCCAAAGGCATAAATAAGAGGAATACCCAGCAAGCAACCAATCAAAGCATAGCGTTTGAAATTGTATTTGCTACCACGCAGGTAAGCAATCATAACTGCAGTAAACAAAAAGCCAATGATATAACCGCCAGTCGGACCAAAAAGCTTGCCAGGACCAGCAGTACCACCTGTAAATACAGGCACACCAGCCAAGCCAACCAGCAAATATACCAGCATAGTCATAAAAGCCTGCTTAGCAGTAAGCACATAGCCTGTCAAATTAACAATCAGGGTTTGCAAAGCAAGAGGAGATAATGAAAACGGCAAAGGGATGATGATATAGGCAGACACACAGTTCATTGCTACCATCAGAGCTGTTTTAGTAAGCTCAGCAGTTTTATTAACATTACGATTTTGATTAGACACTGATATACACCACTTTTTCTTATATTTTTACTACAAAAGCCTTGTTTGTCCCTACATAAGCTGTATAGCCCTTTTCCGTCCTATAAACCAGCAGCTCGTCGCCCGTATACACAGGAGCTAAAAAGCTAGCTCTCCAGCTTAGCTCTTGAAGCTGTAAATGACGCTGCAATGCATATAGCATACAAATACCAGGAACCAGAGGATGTTCTCCCTTATGAATAACATTTTCATCACCTGTATAAGCAGCATACTCATGGATTTCCTCAGGAATAAAGCTGTGACGATAAACCAGCTCACCAGCTAATTCACCACTGATTTTCTGTGCAACAGATTCCTCACCTACTAAGGAGTTCGTTGCCACAGCAGAGCCGATATTCTTTGGCAGCACAAGAAACAGCCGCAAACTTTGAACCAGCTCGCCTTTATGGTTGTAGCCTCTAGCCTCATGAACGCAACGACGCCCTTTAGCTAAAAGCACACTGTTTTCCAGATGTGTTGCCTCACCCTGCAGCTTAATCTCTACACCGGCAAGCACCCAGCCACCAAAATATTTTTCGTCACAATCTGATAATTTACGGGCTAAATCAATCACTTTTATAGCATCCTTTCACATAGGATATTATAAAGCACCAACGCCCCTTAGTCAACCTTCTTTTCTTTTCGTGTTAACGTTATAAATATAGCACTTACATTTATATAACGGCTACAACTTTCACAATCTGCAGCAAATACACTTCCTATTAATTTTCCCTTTACAGAATATCTATCGTTATAAAAGCACCATCATCTTGAAGGATATTTATCAACCAAATAACAAAAAAGACGCATCCTTTACAGAATACGTCCTAGCAATTTTTGTATATTCCGTTTCTCAAATTGACCAGAAGCTAATCATTCCCCAATGTATAGCCTTTTAACAGCTAAAACCTTAGGGGTATTCTATATATTTTAGATTAAGCATCAGCCATAATAACCATTTAATATATTATGAGAAAATATGTAGCCGTACCAATGACTGCCAAGCCTAGAAAATTATAATACAAAAACATTCTTAAATATGTTCCTGCCTGATAAGGATGCTCTGCTGCGAATAGCTTATAGGAAATTACACTGGCCATGGAAGCAATCAATGTTCCCAAGCCACCAATATTAACACCTAGAAGCAATGCATCTGCCTCCGTGGTCAGTCCTGCTAAAAGCATAGCAGCTGGAACATTACTAATAAACTGACTAGCTCCCAAACCTGCCAAATAAGTTCCCGCTGCAGTACCCAGTGCTGATTGCTGTAAATAAGCAACAGCATTGGTATGGCTAATGTTACCAATGAACACAAAAAAGCCTATAAATGTTATCAGCAGGCTATAATCAACCTGCACCAATAGTCTACGTGCAATAACAACAACTACAGCTGCAGTAATGCCTAGGGCAGTAACCTTATCAAGCCAATGCAAAACAGCACCAATATTTAAAGCAAGCAGTCCCAAATAAATATAGGTCAGCTTTTTATCAGGCTTCGGCAGCTTTTCCAAGCTTAAGGTCAGCCTTTTATCGTGAAGCTGCAAAATAGCCAGATAAATAAATATTACTGATAGAACTGACGGCAACAGCATCACCTTAAAAAAGCTCCAGGCCGTGTAATTATAGTGAGCGTATAAAAAAAGATTTTGCGGATTTCCTGGTGGCGTTAGCATACTTCCTAAATTAGCTGCCAAGGTTTGTAAAATAATTACACGCCCCATGTCCATCTTAATAGCACGACCAATAACTAAAGCCAGTGGTACAAATGTTATTAATGCCACGTCATTAGTTACAAACATAGATGACACATAGGTTATACCAACTAAAGCCAGTACCATTGCCCTATAACCATTACAACGGTTTAACAGCTCTACTGCAAGCCAATCTAAAAAGCGGATTGATTTTAAACCGGCCACAACCAGCATCAGTGCCAATAATACACTCAGCACATCCCAGTCTATATAGCTAGCCTGAGGCTTATAATACAGGCTGGATACACAGCCTAAAAGAACGGCTGCACAAAGCACCGTTTCCTGCTTTAAAAAGCTCTTAATCTTGAGCCACATATAAACTTCACCCTACATCCAAATTACTGCCTATAGCTTATTAAGCAGAACCTCTTCCAAATTGATTGTTAATAATCAGCAAAATAGCATTGCTACATCTACTAAAACCATCGCAGCTTAGCACTTTATATAAAATGCTCTCTAAACATAGCTTTACCAATTTTCCTTAGCACCACTAAAGGCCAGCGCCGCCACGGACTCCGCACCTGCTCTTAACAAGGCAGCTCCCGCCTCAGCAAAGGTGCTTCCTGTAGTATAAATATCGTCACATAAAAGGATATGCTTTCCACGTATATCAAAGCCCTGCTGCACAGCAAAGCATCCGCTTAGCTCCTGTCTACGTTGCTCCTTATTAAGCTCAAACAAGGGCATTGTATGCTTTTTGCGTATCAACAGCTGCTGTAAATATTGGCAGCTAGTATTGCCAAAAATACTTTTAAATAGCTCATGGGGAATATCAAAACCACGCTGCTGTAAACGCTCAGCTGAAGTGGGAATACAGCAGGCATAGTCAAAGCCATTTAACCACACACTAAAGCGTGGAGGCAACGCCAGTCTTAGCTCCTCCTTAAGTGTAGGTAAGTAGTCATATTTTGCATCAAACTTCAACCTATGCAACGCTTCCTTGATAGCACCGTCATATTTATAAATCAATAACTGCTCGCCAAGCACATCTTCTGGCAAAAGTTGCACATCATATTCCCATAAACGCAGCTCCTGCTTAGAAAAGCTTTTATGCTGTAAAAGCAGATAGCCACTCCTGCAACGCTCACAAAAGCAGCCATCGTCAATCTGACAATTACATACAGCACATTTTCGTGGATATATAATCTCCTTCAACAGGCTTAAATTGCAAGCTATATCCTTTACTACCAATGGTAGTCTCAAAAGATGTCACCATCCTCCTGTAAACGCTCGGCCAAAAGGCTGTAGCGACGGCGTGTCTTATCATTTCCTACTGCAGTGTAAACAGCTCTTCTACTGCCAACAACCCGCACATTCTCCTTAGCACGGGTTACAGCAGTATACAGCAAATTGCGCTGTAGCATAATGTAATGACTAGGCACCATTAAAAGAATTACGCAGGGATACTCACTACCCTGTGATTTATGCACGCTCATAGCATAAGCAAGCTGCAGCTCCTCCCTTTCGCCCTCAGTATAACGCACATACTCCTCATCAGGACGGTCAGGAAAATCAACAATAACTGTTTTGCCTTCTATAAGCACAACTCTACCAATATCACCATTAAAAACGTCTTTTTCATAATTATTACGAATCTGCATCACCTTGTCGCCAGCACGCAATACATTACCAGGAATATTGGTTTCAGGCTTTTTAGGAGATGGCGGGTTTATGTAATGCTGCAGCAGCTTATTGAGGTTTTGTACACCGCAGGGATTTTTATGCATAGGTGTAAGTACCTGTACGCTCCTCCAGTCACCATCTCTTGTCATAGCTGCATACATTTGCGCTACATATTCCGCAGCTTCGTTTTCATCTGCAAATTCAGTTAGTGAAAACTCTCCATTATCTCCTGCCACAAACTCAGGCATTAATCCTTGATTAATCTTATGGGCATTAACAACAATGGGACTGACCTCAGCCTGACGGAACACATCCTTCAAGCGTACTACGGGCATTTTATTGGAACGAATTATATCGTGAAGAACATTTCCTGCGCCAACAGAAGGAAGCTGATCCACGTCACCTACAAAAATTAAACGACAGCCACCAGGAACAGCCTTCAGCAGATGATAGGTCAAATTAATATCTAGCATAGAAGCCTCATCTACAATAATAGCCTCTGCATCCAAGGGCTCTTCTTCGTTTTTATTAAAAAGCAGCATTCCACCAGTTGGCTGGCACTCTAAAAGTCGATGTACCGTCATAGCCTGATGACCGGAGGACTCTGCCAAACGACGCGCAGCACGACCGGTCGGTGCTGCTAAAAGAATTCTGCAGCCAGCCTTTTCCAGCACGTTTAAAATTCCCTTAACAACAGTAGTTTTACCTGTACCAGGACCACCAGTAAGTACAAAAACGCCATATTCTAACGAAGCATGAATAGCTTCACGCTGCGCATCTGCAAGGGTAATACCGGCATCCTGCTCCCATTGAGAGATAACTGTGTTGGCATCAACTCTAGTAATAGGCTTAGCCTGATCACGAAGCATCACTAGACGACGTGCAACGTTTGTTTCTGCTCTATAAAGATATTCAGGGTAAACAAAACGCTCGCCACCAACCTCTTCTATACGTAAAAGATTTTTGCTGCACAGCATATTGAAAACATCCATAACCATCTCGTTAGGAACCATCAAACCCTTGGCAGTTTCCTGTACTAAAAGTCCATCAGGAACACAGGTATGGCCTGCAGCGGCAGCCTGAGTCAGCATATAGCTAAGACCTGCAACCATACGCTTTTCACTATCACGCTCTACCCCCATAGACATAGCAATCCTATCTGCTGTTTTAAAGCCAATACCATCAACATCGCTAGCTAGGCAATAAGGATTTTCTCGAATACGCTGAATAGCAGTATTACCGTACACAGCCTGCAGCTTAGCAGCATAGCCACTACTAATGCCGTTGGATTCCAAAAATAGCATCAGCTCTCGCATTTCTGAAAGCTGACTATAGGCTTCACCAATCTCCAAGGCCTTTTTCTTGCTAATACCCTTAACCTCGGCCAAGCGTTCAGGATCATGCCCTAAAATATCCAAAGTTTTAGTACCAAACAAAGCCACTATCTTGCTAGCAAAGCCAGGCCCAACACCCTTAATAGCACCGGAGGCAAGAAAATTCTGAATACCAACTAATGATGTAGGCTGTACTACCTGTAAAACAGCAGCATCAAACTGACGTCCAAAACGTGGATGCTCTATCCATTTGCCATCCACCTCTATATTTTCACCAAGATATGGAGCAGGGCCATGATAAACAACAGTTACACGACCAATGGCAGGTCCCTCCAGCTTCAAAACGCTGTACATCCCATCTTCGCTTTGAAAAACAACGTCTTCGACAATGCCTTCAAGCTTTTCCATTCTGTCACCTCAAACTTTCCGATTTTTTAGCAGAACATTTGTTTCTTATAAGTTATATTATATCACAATCACAGCGCCAATAAAACACATAACTTTTGACAAGAGCAGGTAATTTGTATATAATGTAAACTGATTTATAATTCTTTTTTTGAGGAGCTAATGACAAAATGAAAAATTTATCCGGCAAATTAATCGCTATAGATATGTACAACTGTGCTGTAGAGCAAATCACTGACCCTAAGGTTGCTGAAGTGCTTCTGCGTCAGGGCTGTGAAAAAAATTCTATGAATCCTAGAGAAATTCTTTGCTGTCAAGAGGATGGCAATACAGAATATTCTCTGTCTGCTATCTGCAAGCAAGGCCACGTTACCCTGCACATTTATCCTGAAATCGGTCTTATTACTGCTGACGTATTCTCCTGCTACAATGATGCAGACCAGGCTGGTATGGGCCGTTTCCTGCGTGATGCCTTTGATGCAGATAAAAGCAAAATAACTGTTTTAGACCGCGTTGATTTTGGCAGCGAAAGCGACATGAAGCCTAGCCGTCAATCTAAAATCACCTTTACCCGTCGTACCAAAAACTTAGGCGGCAAGCTGAAAAAAATGATGCTCAAGCCTCGTTCCATCTAAACGCTAAAGCTGCCCTAGGGCAGCTTTTTTTGTATAAGACAATAGAGCCAAAATAATACTATAGCTTTTCACCATATTTTTTCACGAAAAATATGGTCTATAACAGTAAAAATTAACAAAAATCAAAAATATTTCCTTTTTCAACAACCAAAATAAATATAAGGAGCACAACATTATGAAATACCTTATGTGGGACGTAGACGGAACCTTAATTCTCACTGGCGGAGCAGGAATCGACGCCATGACCCAGGTCGTAATCGACTACTATTTTTTAGATGCCTTTGTATTTGATAAATCCTTAGCAGGACGCACTGACTCTGACATCATCAAGGGAGCTGTAAAGCAAATCCGTGGCTGCTATGTTCCTGCTGAATGTGCCAGCCTTTTAATCCGTTATCAAATGGAGCTGGCTAAACAGCTGCCTAAGCATCAGGGCCGTATCTTGAAAAACGTAGAAAAAACTCTACAATATTTCAACCAACCTAACTCTAAATACCTAAACTGCCTGCTGACAGGCAACCTTCGCAGTGGTGCACAACAAAAGCTGCATCACTACGGCTTAGACCACTACTTCGACTTTAATCATAGTGCCTTTGGCGAACTAAGCGAAGACAGATCAGAGCTAGCACGTATTGCCTGGCATAGACTTTATCTGCAAAATCCTGAAATTCAGCCAGAGGATGTAATCATCATCGGTGACACTCCCAATGATGCACGCTGCGCTAATGCAATCGGCGTTCCCTGCATCATTATTATGGACGGCTCCAGCTACAAGCGCGAGGACTTCCAAAACTGTATGATTAATATGTTTATCGACCAGCTTCCAGATGATCCTGCAGAATTTGAAAAAATGCTAGAGGACCTTTAAGCTAACTTCCTTGTGATAAATATTAGTTACGTAACACTCTCGCAAACACTTATCAACCGCTTTTAGAAGCGTTGGAGCAGCCTTCATACTGCTCTTTTACACAAGAGGATAAAACAATGAATATTATAAAATTACCTAAAAGCATTTTAGCATTCACTACAGCTTGTCTGTTAATGCTTCCAAGCATTACTCTTGCTTACAGCAATACAGATTTAGACATTGTTTTAAACGGTGGTAGCTGTGTTGGTGGCGATCTTGCCGGCGCTGATTTATCAGGACTGGATTTAAGTGGTAGAGATTTTTCTGGAGCTGATTTTACTCAGGCTCGCCTAGATGCAACTAAGCTAGATAATGCTAATCTAAACAACGTTAATCTTCGACATGCTCTGCTAAGCCGTGCCAGTCTGCGTCACGCACAACTGCAAAATGCTGATCTTACTATGGCAACTGCATTAGAGGCAGACTTTACTAATGCTAATTTAAGCGGTGCCAAACTGTTCCGTACTCAAATGCAGGGTGCGCAGCTTTTAAATGCAGACCTAAGTAAAGCTAATGCTATGGAAATATCCATGGACAACGCTAAAGCTGACTATGCTGATTTTAGCTTTGCCAATATTCCCTATTCCTGGCTACGTAGTGCTAGCCTTAAAAACGCCAGCTTTTATGGAGCCAATATGTATATGTCCAAGCTCAGTCGTGCCGACCTTACGGAAGCAGATTTGCGCAGTGCTAAAATGGCCAAAACCAACCTGCGTCGCAGCAATCTGGACTATGCAAAATTTGATAAAGCAATTCTAGACAAAGCGGACCTTAGAGGTGCATCCATGAAATTTACAGAATTTGGTACTGCATTCATGAAGGATACCTTACTTGACAAATAAAATTTAATAAAGCAATAGAAACGAGCCATTAGCACAAACTAATGGCTCTCATTTTTTATACAAAATTCATTTTCAAAATTAAACATTATTCTGAATGTAAGACAAAATATAAAAGTAAAACTTTTTTCAAAAACATTTACTTTGTCTAATTATTACATTTATCAGCATCAATTCATCCTACTAATTGCAAGGCAAATTAATGCTGCTTAAAGTATTATTGTAAGCACTATTTTACATAACCTGCTGACCGTTGATCATCAAACGGAAGGTTGTATCCAGCTTAGCTGCAGCCTTTTGGCAAAGCAGCATACGTCCAATAAAAATCTCAAAATACTCCAAAACATTACATACAGTTGTATCGATATTTAGGTCAAGACAGATTGTTTTTTGTGCTGCATCAACAATAACAGTTGATTTCTTTACAGCATAATTTACTCTATCATGAATATCAAAGCCAATGGTAGATTTATCGCGTACACGAGTATAGCGCACATCGCATTTATCAGCAATGATTAGAGCAGCAGCAACAGGATTTACAGGGAAAGCTGTATTTTCATCATGGTTACCAATTGCAGTAATAATCGTAGCAATCTCTTCAGTATCACAGTGCATCTGGTCCAAAATACGGAATGCCATAACTGCGCCACTTTGCGCATGGTCAATGCGGTTAATGACATTGCCAATGTCGTGCATATAGCCAGCAATTGCAGCTAGCTCTGCATCACGAGCAGGATAACCAAGCTTTTCCAAAATCATGCGTGCAGTAATAGCAACACGGGTAACATGTGGAAAGCTGTGCTCGGTATAACCAAGAGCAAGTAAAGATTCATCTGCCTTTTTAATATAAGTACGAATCGTTTCGTTTTTTGAAATCTCTTCAAAAGTAATGTGCATAAATTATTCCTCCTTTAGGAAAACAAATATATAGAAAAGCCAAAATAGCTTAATTCTTGCGCTAAACAAAAATATCTAATACTATTATTTTATCACACTCCACCCTCAACTACACGTAAAATCATTGTGTCATAAATGTGCAGTGCATATTACTTTAAAATTTTAAGGCAGCAAATAATCCTTCTTCGACAACCTGTCTTTCTAATGATTGTATTGTCGTAAAATTAAAACGTCCAAATTCACTAAAAAACCATTTGACAAAATACAATTATAGGTTATAATGGAGCTACAATCACATAGAGCAATGCAGGACTGACGGATTAGTGGATTTAACCACATGGACTGCATTGTGATTCAGCCGACCGTCTGGGCAAGCATTTGCGCCCGGGCGTTTTTTGTTTTGGCGGCAAATGCTATGATATTCATTTGTCATTATTTGTCACGAAAAGAGGTTTTCACAATGCAGCAAACAAAAAACAAATGGCTTATCGTTTTAGCCGCAATTGGTATCCACATCAGTATTGGCAGTGTGTACGCCTGGAGCGTACTGACGAAGCCCATTATGGAAGCTATGGGCTTTACTCTTAAAGAGGTCACCTGGACCTTTTCTCTGGCCATTCTGTTTCTAGGTCTGTCTGCTGGTTTTTTAGGCAGCTACGTAGAACGCTTTGGCCCCCGCCGCAGTGGTCTTGTAGCTGCTGCGTTTTTTACCAGCGGTATGCTTGGTACTGCCTATGCCTTACAGCAGCACAGCCTATGGCTTTTGTACCTGTCCTATGGCGTTATTGGCGGTATCGGCTTAGGAACTGGTTATATAACTCCTGTTTCCACTTTAGTAAAATGGTTTCCAAATAACCGCGGCTTAGCAACAGGCTTAGCAATTATGGGTTTCGGCTTTGCCAGTCTTATCGCTGGTCCTGTTATGCAAATTCTCATTGCAAAGTATGGCCTTATCCAAAACTTTATTATCCTAGGCTGCGTGTATGCTGTAGTTATGGTTTCCTCTGCACTTTATCTTGAGCCGCCCAAAATGCCTGCAGACAAGGACCTTGGTTCAGGTAAGCACAAGGCAGCTATTTCTCAAGACCAGCCTACTCAATTTACTGTTAGTCAAGCTATGAAAAGCTGGCATTTTTACGCATTATGGTGGATTTTCTTTACCAACATTACCTGCGGCATAGGCCTTTTAGCAGTTGCTTCTCCAATGGCGCAAGAGGTTATTAAAATGTCTCCTCTAGCTGCTGCCTCCATGGTTGGTATCATCGGTCTCCTAAATGGTGGTGGTCGCATTTTCTGGTCCACAATCTCTGACTATATTGGTCGTAAAAACACCTATGTTGTATTCTTTTTAATTGAAATCGTTGCCTTTTATATGTTGGCAGACGTAACTGACAGCTTCTGGTTCCAAGTGCTTATCTTTATCATCATCACTTGTTATGGCGGCGGCTTCTCTTGCATGCCTGCATACCTGAGCGACCTATTCGGTACCAAACAGCTTAGTGCCATCCACGGACGTATTCTTACAGCCTGGGGTCTTGCTGGCATTGCTGGCCCCTTACTTTTATCCCTTATTTATGAACGCACACATAGCTACAGCATCACTCTTTACTTCTTCTCTGGCTGTTTTGTATTAAGTCTTGTCATTGCTATTATCCTCAAGCTTAGCAACGCACCCTCTGTAGAAAAGTAAAGTGCTTTAAGCTCTTGTCAATTATCATAATCAAATGACTACTGTGTTACAAAATAAAAAGAATTAGAAAAGTATTAAATACTAATAAATTCATCCTACAAAAGTAAATCTTGACCAAGTATTACGCTGCGGCTATCAGTCCACACTAGACTGATAGCCGTATTTTTTTAGATATACACTTTCATAAACCACTAAACAAAGCTCAAAAACATTGCCTCTTTTATTACCCATATTCTCTAAATAAAATACCCTTCCTGTATTATTAAACAGAAAGGGTATCTCAACCATAATCTAATTTTTATTTGCAAGTAAATAATCTAGAGCAAACTGCGTGTAAACTGCAGTCCCATCCGGAAATACATCCTCATCTACATCAAAGCTAGGGTGATGATGAACGCAACACAAGCCCTTGCTTTCATTGCGTGCACCTAAAAAGCCATAAACTCCTGGAACCTTGTCTAAATATACAGAAAAATCCTCTGCACCCATTTTCTGCTTCATAGGAGCTAAAGCTTCTTCTCCATAAAGCTTTACAGCTCATTATGTTAGCACAAAAACCAGCCGCAACACTGGCATAACCACAAAATACACCTAAAAGCGGATGACGTCCCATTCCTA
>Magnolia_p2__coassemble_579_pt1 | contig 54273 bp, 63 predicted proteins | sample Magnolia_p2__metabat2_low_PE_029 | metagenome-assembled genome bin Magnolia_p2 | reverse complement strand
TGGCTGATAAGGAAGCTGAGGAAAGAGTTCATAGTGATAGAATCGCAACTGCTCTATGGTTGCTTAATCAAGGTTTTGATGTTGAAAAGGTAGCAGAAGGTGCTCGACTGTCTCGTGAAGAAGTAGAAGAGCTGGCAAAACGTATTGCTTAAACTCAAAAACTCTCCCTTCGCATCTACTGCGGGGGAGAGTTTTACTTTTATCTACGTTATTTACTTAGGCCACGCTGCTACCCAGGGGGTTGCCTGGTCCCAGCTGCTGAAGAGCTTGGCGTCGAACCACATGTAGAAGAATTTTTGTGCGTTTTCTACGTTGTAGCCGTCTTGGACATGGTCTGCAAGGTCAAAGGAGTCGGCCATGATGAGGACGTCATCACCGGTGTAGTCCGTTCCCATGGTGTCATAGCCTATGATGACGCGGTAGTGACCGCCCCATTCTACGTTTTCGACGATGATGGGAATACCCTTATGAAGGTGCTGCTGTACAAACCAAAGAAAATCCTTGTAGTTTTTGGGACTGGTATTATTAGCCGAGCTTTCTACATTCCAGCCAAGGTGTTCAAAATATTTGACAACGCCTTTGATGGTGGTGCCGTTATATTGACTGGTGCTCATAATTTTGGCAATTTCCATTTCTGTATGAGGACATTGTCCTAATGCGTGCTCTACCACCATGGCAGCTGCGACAGGAGCACAGGTGTAGCCTGTTTTTTGCTGCATGGTTTTGAAATTGCTTAGGATAACTAGATTTTTATTAGATTTCATATTATAAAAATCTGGTGCAGCAAAGTAGACGGAGTTTTTTACATCGTGCTTACCCTCAAATTGGTAGGCGCCGCCAGTAGGATGCTCGTTGGAGCTGGTTGTTGGTGCTGTAAATTGCTGAATAAGATAATTTACACCTGCAATTACAATAAAGGCGCATAGTATGACGATTAAATATCTTTTCATTTTTCACTTCCTGTTTTATTGGCTCTCTGCAGATGCTTTTTAGCGGCCTGCAGCAGGGCCTCTTTTTCGTTGAGCAGATTACCTGCCTGGATGCGCTCTAAAAGGTAGGGCAGCACGTAGCGGATTTGCTCACGTGGCATTATTTCCATCAGTTCTTTGCCGCTAACATTAAGGTCACTGGTGCCTACTGGCATTAATGTTTTTGCTAGCTCTACTGTTTGCTCTCCTAATTGTCTGCCTTCCAGCATTAATTGTTCGTTATGGCGGGCGTGGGTTGCACCCATATCTGCTAAAAATACCTCTACTAGCTGTGCATAGGCCTCAACCATTTCCTGTTGCTTGCTAAATTGTCCGCTTGTTGCTTCGCTACGAATCCAACGGAGCAGTGTTTTTTGCCCTGTAAGCAGCATAGGAGCAAAGCGCATATGCTGTGCTACAAGCCATACTACTAGTTTAATGAATTTGGGCGGATATTGCAGTCTTGTTAAAATTTCCTTGCCCATAACGGCACTTACGGCCTCGTGACCAGGGTCACTGGGCTGTCCGTTTTTCATAATGCGGACGTTTTCTAAGCCTTTGCCAAGGTCGTGTATTACTAAGGCCCAACGTATAGCCAGCTCTTTTGGCGCTGTATCAATGGCTAATAGTGTGTGCTCAAAAACATCATAGCAATGGTACTTGGGGTTTTGTGGCAAGCCTACCTGATGACGCAGCTCTGGCAGGATGGGGACATCCTTATAGGTGCCGTTAGATTTTACTCTGCAGCTCATATCACTCAGTCCTGTGGCTACTAAAAGCATTAAGCCATGGCCTGCGTTATCAGAAAGCAGCAGCTTATCAAGCTCAGTACGTACACGCTCTAGAGATAAATCATGGCAGCGTTCTATAGGCATTTTATAATTTTTCTTTAGGTAATAGGGGGTTCCCTCCATACCAAAGGCTGGTAAAACATCGTCCTCCTGGACATAGGTAAAGCCAAGCTGTGCTACAAAGCGGCAGGCACGAAGCATTCTTAGGCCATCCTCCTCATAACGCTTAGAGGATGGACCAACAGTACGCAGGACCTTGTTTTTTAAATCCTTTTGACCGCCAAAATAGTCATAAACCTTACCACGTAAATCCATGGCCATGGCGTTAATGGTAAAGTCACGTCTGCTTAAATCATCCTCTAATTTATCACAGTACCAAATTTTTTCAGGCCTATGAGCATCGCCTTCGCCATAGCGTTCGCCACGGAAGGTGGTTACCTCAGTAGGTACACCATCAAGGACTATGACTACACAGCCAAAATTATTGCCTAAGTTATCTACTGTAAACCAGTTCTTTTGCTGGCACAGCGCCAAAACCTGCTCGGGATGAGCATTGGTGGTAATGTCATAATCTCCGGGAGTGAGGTTAAGTAGTAAATCACGCACTGCTCCGCCTACAAGATAAGCTTCAAAGCCTGCGTCTTCAAGAGCGGCCAATATTTTTTTACTATAGGGTGGTATTCTGTCTAAAAGGCTCATGGGTACTCCTTTCTGCGGCTTACTCAAAGTCCATACCATCATCCTTTAGCTGATATTCTACATTGATACCAAAGTATTCCCATAAAAGCTCCTTTAGCTCGGCGCCATTACGGATACGATAGCGGTATTTGACTCTGCCGCCTAAATAGAATTTGAGATAATTGCTGCGAATAGTAATATTACAGTCTTCGCGGAAAATGGATAAATTTTTATTTTTGTTAAAGGGTGAGTCTGGATGGGCATCACACCAAAAGGCTGCCATTTGAAAGTCCTTTTCAAGCTGCTGCTCCTCTGTAAAGCCAAGCATACGCTTCCAAGGCTTGCCCTTTTCCTTTTGCCACAGCAGCCAGCCCCAAAATTCGTCCTTAGTGTATTTATATTGACTGATGCCATCACTTTGAATTTTATTTTCCACCAGCTCTAAGGGGATGCGTGGGCTTTCACTATTGACGCCTACATCCGTTACGTAGCGTGTACCATTAATATTAACGCACATGGTGCGATGACGGCGCAGCTGGTAGGTTTTGATTTTATCAATAAAGCGTCCTGCATAGCTTACTACATCATAGCCAAGGGATTCTAGCAGCCAATTGTAAAGGCCGTTCAGCTCAAAGCAGATGCCGCCACGATTATGCAGAATCATTTTATTAAACATATCCTCGTGGTCAAGGGAGGTAATCCTGCCATTAAGGCAGTCAAAGTTTTCATAGGGTATAAATTTTAAATGAGCATCCTGCAGCTTTTTCAGGGTTTCTAAATCAGCAGCAGGCTGCAAATTTTCTAGCTGCAGCTTGTGCAGATATTGCTGAATCTGCAAAGGTGTCATGGGTTTGCTATAAAGCTTCATCTAATTCAACTCTCCAATAAATAATAGCTTTCCTAAAGCTTATATCCTCTATTGTAGCACGTTGGTTGTCTAAAGTGAAGTAAGGTAGAATGACTATAAAGAAATATTATTTTCGTTAATTATATAATGCTTAAGAAATAAAAATAATGTCAATACATAATAGCGTTTTGCAAGGCTGAGGGGCTGTGGCTTATGCCTATGGTTAATAGGTGGATACGTAAAGCTGTAAAGCACAGGCTTAGTGGATTGGTTGACAATATTATGGTTGGGTAGCAAGCTGGAGTGCACGCAAAAAAAGACTGCCGTTTGTATGGCAGTCTTTCATATATGTATGCTTTTGGTTGCTGCAGCTAAAAGCTTAGGCAAATATGTTTATTTTAGCAGTTCCTGCGCAACTAAATGTCCCATTTCAGCAGTGGATACCTTTTTCAAGCCTTCAGTATATAAATCAGGGGTGCGGTAGCCCTGCTCCATGACAGAGTCAACAGCAGCTTCAATAGCGTCTGCTGCAGCATTTTGGTTCAGGGAATAGCGGAGCATCATGGCGGCACTGAGGATGGTTGCCAAAGGATTGGCAATGCCAAGGCCTGCAATGTCTGGCGCACTGCCGTGGATGGGCTCGTACATGCCTGTGCCGTCGCCAAGGCTGGCACTGGGCAAAAGTCCAATGCTGCCTGCAATGGTGCTAGCTTCGTCGCTTAAGATATCGCCAAAGATATTGTTTGTTAGGATAACATCAAACTGCTTAGGGTTCAGCACCAGCTGCATGGCACAATTATCTACATAGAAGTTGTTCAGCTCTACCTCAGGATAATCCTTGGCCTGCATTTCCGCAACAATCTTGCGCCACATACGACTGGAGCCTAAAACATTGGCCTTATCAACGCTTGTTACCTTGCCACGACGCTTTTTAGCAGCCTCAAAGGCGAAGCGGGCAATACGCTCTACCTCAGGACGGGTGTACAGCTCAATGTCGCTGGCTTCTTCTACGCCGTCTGCATTGATGTGAGCTTCAGTGTGCTGGCCAAAATAAATGCCACCAGTCAGCTCACGAACGATTAAAAGGTCTGCGCCTTCAGCACGTTCAGCCTTTAAGGGAGAAAGGTGAGCCGTATATTTGGAAACGGTCATAGGACGCAGGTTGCAGTACAGTCCCAGTGCCTTACGAATACCTAAAAGTCCCTTTTCTGGACGAAGCTCAGGGGCAACATTATCCCATTTAGGTCCGCCAACAGCACCTAAGAGCACTGCATCTGCAGCTTTAGCAGAGGCAATGGTAGCTTCTGGCAGGGGCACGCCTGTGGCATCAATGGCACAGCCACCAATGAGCTGCTTGTCGTATTCAATATTGAAGTTAAATTTTTTGGCTGCTGCGTCTAAAACCTCAACTGCAGCGTCAACTATCTCTACACCGATGCCGTCACCGGGAAGCAGGGTAATCTTCATTATGCGTTCTCTCCTTTAATATAGTTAATCAGTCCGCCGCAGTCCGCAATTTTCTGGATAAATTCTGGCAGCGGCTTGCAGGTAATGGTAATGTTTTTATTAATGATGTGGATGCTGCCCTTTTGCATATCCACATCTATTTCATCGCCGTCTTGGATTTTTTCTACATCAGGGCCAATTTCCAAAACAGGCAGGCCAATGTTAATGGCGTTGCGGTAGAAGATACGGGCAAAGCTATCGGCAATAATGCATTTAACGCCCTTTACCTTTAGTACTACAGGTGCGTGCTCTCTAGAAGAGCCACAGCCAAAGTTTTTGCCTGCTACGATAAAGTCGCCCGGCTGTACGTTGGCAGCAAAGCTCAGAACTTGACTTTCCTTGGCATCCTCCATAGCGTGCTCTGCTAATTCAGTAAAATCAGCAATATTCAAATATCTTGCGGGAATAATAACATCTGTGTCTATATGATCGCCGTAGCGCCAAACCTTGCTCATTGCATTACCTCCTCAGGGCTGGTGATATAGCCTGTGATTGCGCTGGCAGCCGCAGTGTAGGGGCTGGCCAGATAAACCTCGCTGTCTACGTGGCCCATGCGGCCGCGGAAGTTACGGTTGGTGGTGGAAACAGCTTTTTCGCCTGCTGCCAAAATACCCATGTAGCCACCAAGGCAGGGACCGCAGGTGGGCGTGGAAACGGCAGCGCCAGCATCAATAAAGGTATCAATATAGCCTAAGCCCATTGCTTCCTTATAAATTTCCTGTGTTGCGGGAATGACAATCATGCGGACATGGTCGCAAACCTTGTGACCCTTCATGATTTCCGCAGCCTGAGCCAAATCCTCCAAGCGTCCATTGGTGCAGGAGCCAATAACAACCTGGTCAATTTTAATATTATGGCCTTCCTTAGCGGGATGGGTGTTTTCGGGCAGATGGGGATAGGCCACAACAGGCATCAGCTCATCTAGCTTAATGTCGATGACTTTGGTATATTCCGCGTCCGCATCAGGAGTAACAGCCTCCCAAGGTCTATCAACGCCACGTGCCTTTAAAAAATCTATAGTTTTTTCGTCTACGGGGAAGATGCCGTTTTTAGCACCTGCTTCAATAGCCATGTTGCAGATGGTAAGGCGGTCCGCCATAGACAGCTGGCTGATACCGTCACCAAAAAACTCTAGGCTTTGGTAGCGTGCACCATCAACGCCAATCATACCAATTATGGTCAGGATAATATCCTTGCCACGGACAAAGCGGGGCAGGGTACCAGTCAGGTTAACCCTGATAGCGGAGGGAACCTTAAACCAAGTAGTGCCACTGGCCATAGCTGCGCCAATGTCAGTTTGTCCCATGCCAGTGCTGAGGGCGTTGAGGGCGCCATAGGTACAGGTGTGGGAGTCAGCACCGATGATGATTTCGCCGGGAGCAACCAGGCCTGCATCTGGCAGCAGTGCGTGCTCAATACCCATACGACCTACCTCAAAGTAATTCTTTATCTGGTGCTGACGAGCAAAGTCGCGCATACGCTTGCACATAGTTGCAGACTTAATGTCCTTGCAGGGAGAAAAATGGTCAGGAACAAGAGCAATCTTGTTTTTATCAAAAACAGGCTTGCCGATTTTTTCAAATTCAGTAATGGCGGGCGGTCCAGTAATATCGTTGGCCAAAACCAAATCAACCTGAGAAATCAGCAAATCGCCGGCGCTTACACTAGCTTTGCCTGCATGCTTAGCAAGAATTTTTTCAGTCATTGTCATACCCATAGGTTACATCCTCCAATATATTGAAATTCAGCTACAGGTATAAGAAAAGCCCCTACCTGCGCTGTGCAGATAGGGGCGAAGAATCGCGGTACCACCCTAAATTATACTTCATTGTTTCCGAAGGTGCTTCGGAGGCGTAACGCTGCCCTGCGTCCGCTCCTAAAGCTTCAGAGCGGCGGCTCTGGGGTGAGCATCTTTGTCTGCTGCATTACGGCTCGCACCAACCGCCGTTTCTCTGAAAAGCTATGGCAGATAAATTTTCCCCTTCGTTGCCTTTAGTACATATTAATTTAACATTTGAGGCTTGTGTTTTCTCTATTATGGCGATAAGTGTACAGTTTGTCAAGTAAAAAGTAAAATAAAGTCATAAAATCACAGAAAATAAATTTAATGTATTTTTACAGAGGAAAATGTATCTGCAAAAAGCATTTTGACAGAAAATTCTTTAAAAATAGTAGTTTGCAGAAAATTCTCTTTAATTGTTTTTTGATGCTCTTTGTGATAAAATTTTTTCTATCAATTTTAGTAAATATTTGGATTAAATGTATATAACATGTCTATTTTAGCAAGGAGTGAATAAGTATGTCTCAAGAGAAGCAGGAAATGGTGTTGGTAATTGATTTTGGCGGTCAGTATAATCAGCTGATTGCTAGACGCGTGCGTGAATGTGGCGTTTACTGCGAAATTTTGTCCTATACAGCAAGTCTGGAGGAGATTAAGGCTAAAAATCCTAAGGGTATTATTTTTACTGGCGGTCCTAACAGTGCTTATCTGCCTGATTCTCCCACCATCGACCCAGAAATCTTTACTTGGGGTGTGCCTGTCTTTGGCATTTGCTATGGCAGCCAGCTGATGATGCACGTTTTAGGTGGCAAGGTTTGCAAGGCACCTGAGGGCGAGTATGGTAAAACCTTGGTGGATATGGATAATACCAGTCCTCTGCTTAAGGACCTGCCTGAGCAGAACATTTGCTGGATGAGCCACAACGATTACATTGAAAAGGCAGCTCCTGGCTTTGAAATTATTGCTCACACTCCTCATTGTCCTGTAGCGGCAGCTCAAAATAAGGAGCGTGGCCTGTACTGCGTACAATTCCATCCCGAGGTGCTGCACACTGACAACGGCACCAAGATTTTGAGCAACTTTGTTTATAATGTGTGTGGCTGCAAGGGTACCTGGAAGATGGACTCCTTTGTAGAGGAATCTGTAGCACTGCTGAAGGAGCGTATTGGCGACGGCAAGGTGCTGTGCGCTTTAAGCGGCGGTGTTGACTCTAGCGTTTGTGCAGCAATGCTGGCTAAGGCTATTGGCAAGCAGCTGACCTGCGTATTTGTTGACCACGGTCTGCTCCGCAAAAACGAGCGTGAAGAGGTTTGCGCTGTTTTTGGTGAGGGCGGTAAGTTTGATATTAATTTTGTGTGCGTAGACGCACGTGACCGTTTCTATGTGAAGCTGGCAGGCGTGTGCGACCCTGAAACTAAGCGTAAAATCATTGGTGAGGAATTTATCCGCGTATTTGAGGATGAGGCACAAAAGATTGGCGCTGTTGATTATTTGGCTCAGGGCACCATTTATCCTGACATCGTGGAAAGCGGCATGGGCGGTGAATCCACCACCATTAAGAGTCATCACAATGTAGGTGGCTTGCCTGACTTTGTAGATTTTAAAGAAATTGTAGAGCCCCTGCGTGACCTGTTTAAGGATGAGGTGCGCCAAGCTGGTCGTGAGCTTGGTCTGCCTGAGCATCTGGTAGCACGTCAGCCCTTCCCCGGACCGGGACTGGCTATTCGTATCATTGGTGACGTAACTGCAGAAAAGGTAGCTATGGTGCAGGACGCAGATGCCATCTTCCGTGAGGAGGTTGCTAAGCTGCCTGCTGAGGAGCGTCCTAGTCAGTACTTTGCAGCGCTGACCAATATGCGTAGCGTAGGCGTTATGGGTGACGAGCGCACCTATGATTATGCCATTGCTCTGCGTGCTGTAACCACCACTGACTTTATGACTGCAGAGGTAACCATGCTGCCACCTGCAACTATCAACACCGTTGCAGTGCGCATCGTCAACGAAGTAAAGCATGTCAACAGAGTGCTGTTTGATTACACCACTAAACCCCCTGCAACTATTGAATTTGAATAATTGCAGGAGACTGGAAAAAATAAATTTCATTAGCTAAGGCAAGACTAGAATTTGATTAATTTCAGGTTCTAGATGGGAATTTTGCAAATGATGAAGCCAGCCATTGTTAATGAGCTTAAAGCAAAGACTTTAGAGGAAATCAAGGGCGTTGATAATGGGCAAAGCAGTAAAAAGAATCAGGCTACTAAAATGGCTGAGGACTTGCAGGAAAAGGCAGATGTAAAGAATGCTGATTTTAAGGATATTACTGTGGTAAGTAAGGAAAATGGTGAAGCCATCGTTGCTTTAACTCTTCATAATAAAAAATTCAACAAGGATTTTGAATTGAAGGTAAAAATGGCAGAGCTGCAGGATGGCACCTGGAAGCTAAAGGAAATTATTAACCTTGTAGAATTTTTGGTAGAGGTTGATAAGGCTGATAAAGCGCTTAGGGCCAGCGAAAAGAACGCATCGTGATTTGTTAAGAGAAAATTGAATATTGTTGTGATGCAAAAACCGTCCTGTCTCATTTGAGGCAGGACGGTTTTTTTGGTGGTGTTTATAGTCAAAGTATTATTTTCTGGGAGCGGGGATGATGGTTTCATTAAGTTCTTCGAGTATGAAGTTAGTATCCATAAGGTTTTTGCCGTTTTGCAGGCAAAAATAGATGATGGAGTCACGCTTGTCACGCATATAGAGCTGCTTGTTGCCGCTGTATTTTAAAAGATAGTTGGCTTCCTCAGACGTAAATTTGCCGGCGATAGCACAAACAAGGCACAGCTCTCTAGACAGTGGTCTGCTGCCACTCATTACGTGGGACAGCCTAGCTGAATCAAGCTGTGTATCCTTGCGGAAATCACATTCTCTAATGCCTTTTTTAGCAATAGTGTCTAAAAGATATTGGATGGGGTTAGTCTGTTGCTCTTTGGAGTTATTGTCAAGAAATTTTTCCAGTTTTTTCGCAGATTTGATGCTATTTATTTCATTAGTTAAATCTTCAGTAGTCTTATCCATGTGGCACCTCTTTTTATAAAAGTATGATAGAATTAATATAACATAGATTTAAGGAGAAGGGATATGGAAGGTAGTATAAATTTTCTTCTGCAAGGCTTTAGTTCTGTTTCTGTGCTTAAGCAAGCAGATGGCAGTAGCACAGAGATAGTTAAAGGTCTTGATAATGTTATTTATGTGCGTAAAAGAATAGCATTAACTAATCTGCCTTATAAGGAGCTACAAAGACTTGAATGCGAATATTTGCCCCATATTTACTTTGCTGTAGAAGATGACCATGAAACAATAATTATAGAAGAATACATTCATGGCACCAATTTGCAGGAGCTTTTGGATAACGGAACTGTTTTTACAGATGAGCAGGTACGCAATCTGGGCGCGCAGCTTTGTGATGCGCTAATGGCTCTGCATGGGGCGGAAATATTACATAGAGATATTAAGCCATCCAATATAATGCAGACCAGTGACGGTAGAATAAAGCTGATCGATTTTGGTGCTGCTAGAATAGTAAGCGATGGAGAGCAGGATACCCGCCTTTTGGGAACGCCAGGCTTTGCGCCACCGGAGCAGTTTGGTTTTGCTACAACGGATAAGCGTAGTGATATATACGCTTTGGGCAAAACATTGCAGGCGTTGGTAGGTGACCGTGCAGGTCAACAGCTATTAGCAGTAATAGATAAATGTACGGAGCTTGACCCTGAACGCCGTTTGGCGTCGGCAGAGGAAGTAAAAAAGCTGCTGATGAAAAAAAGGAGTTACCATAAATATCTAGCGACAGCAGTAGCATTATTACTGTTAGCAGGTGGTGCAGTGCTGTATCAGCATAGGAATGTGGTTCAGCAGGAGCAATTTCCTAAGCAGACTCAGGAACAAGCGGATGATAAAAAAGCAGCTCCTAAAGCAACTGTCAAGCAGGACCATGATAAACCGAGCCAACCTTCGGTAACCAAGCAACCTGTTGCACCATCTATAAATGCTACTGTCAGTGAAAAAGCTGGTAAGGATGAAGTCCGCAAGCCAACTCAGCCCAAAGCGCCTATAGCTTCTGCCACCATACAAGCTTCTGATGTAGGCTTTTATTCATGGGAGTGGATTTTTACGGATAAAATACGTGGCAACTATTGGCGCGAAAAGGAAAAAGCTCAAGCTGCAGGTGTCCGATTTGTACAATTTTTGGAAAACACACCTTATCTAGTAATTGTAAATAAATCTGCTAGAGAATTGCAAAATCCGTATCTTGTTCTTGATTTTCAAGATTTTGAAGTGGATGGGCAAAATGATAGTTATCAGGCTTATGGCAATCGTCGAGATGTAGTGGAGTTTTTCGAAAAATCTGCTTTAGGTTACAAAAGAGTAGTTTTGAGCCTCAAGGGAACAGTAATGCCACGTGATGAGCATTCGCTATTCTTTATTGGTGACATTTATCAGACCGGAAGTCAGCCCAAGGTTAACGTAACCTTAATGGTTGGCGATAAAGCATTATTGCAAGATGTAGTCAATGTCAAGGTACAGTAGAAATAATTATATATACATTTAAGGATGGCATAAAGCCATCCTTTTTTGTTGTACAGTAAGTACATTTTTTATGAGAAATAATGTTGTAAACTTGAATATAGTTAAATAATTACATATATATAGAATTGATATACAAAGTATAGCTTTGTTGTATAAAACCTTATCCGTGAGATAATGTTATTAGAGGTGAATTTGTGTGTTTGCTTTACAATATCGCGAAATAGGTTTAAAAATTGCATATTATAGAAAAAAACGAGGCTATACGCAAGCTCAATTGGCTGAAAGGGTTGGTGTCAGCACCAATTATTTAGGCCTAATTGAAAGAGGAAATAATGGTAAAAGCTATTCCATGGAAACCTTGTTGAGTATAGCCGAAGCTTTAGATGTAACTATAGCTGATTTAGTGAGAGAAATGCAATAATAAATTGATATTACAATATATTTTTGATGTCTTACTGTGTTTTAGTCTTTTGTTTTATAAGGATGGTGTGAAATGCGTTGTAAAACATGTGGAAATGAAGTTCCATTACGGTGCTCATTTTGTTATGTTTGCGGAAGTCGTTTAGTGGAAAAAGAAGAACCTGAATGTAATAAAAGTATCAACAAAACTGTAAATGGAAACGAAGCAGTATCCAATACTTCTGAGAATGATTTAGCAATATCAAAAAACAAAACTAATGATGAAAATGATAATGTAAATATAATTTACAAGAATTTTCTTAACTCTGTTAAAGAGTTGGAAAATAGTCAGGATGCAATTTACTATATCAATGCAGGCCGTATGAACCATGGTAAGAGCAGCCTGATTAATGCTTTAGTGGACAAGGAAGATTTGCTTGCTACCGATGATATAAGAACTACTGTTAAGCAGAAAGCGGTTGACTTTAAGGACGGAATTAAATTTGTTGATACTCCGGGTCTTAATGCTAAAAATGAGGATGACGAAATTGCCTTTGACGCATATAAAAAGGCAGATATGATTTTATTTGTGCATTCTCCTAGAATTGGAGAGCTACATCGCAATGAATTGGAAAGTATTAATCTGATAGCAGGGCTGTTCCCTAGTAAGCAAGACTTTTGGAATCGCTTTTGCTTGATTTTTTCATTTAAAGAAGAATTAGAGGATGCTGATTATGAACAAATTAAAGACAAGAGCCTTTCTGATTTAAAAAATTATTGTGATGGCGAAGGCTTTCCTGTATTTAGAGTTTCCAGTTCCGTATATTGGGCAGGTGTTAAGAACAAAAGCGAAGATCTTATTGCCTATAGTGGCATAGTTGAATTAAGGGAATACTTAGTTGCTAAGGCTGAGGAACTGAGTAAGGAATCAGCTTTGTTGCGTGAAACTAAATTAGCAGCTTTGAAAGAGGAAGCAACAGGCGTTTTGAAAAAGCTGCGCAAGAATTATGAAGAAAAATATAATGCCAAAGGACGTAGCTTTAAAGAAGAGGCAGAAGAGCTTTTGGAGATGGTAAAAAACTTGAAAGCTTTGCTAGATAAACAAAAAAATGATATAGGCGTCATTGAGGATAAAATAAAAAATTTACGAAGCGAAATTAGCAGTTTAAAAGCTAGCCATAGTAAGGATAAGTCAAAATACTGGGATTGATTGGGGGCAGGAAGTAATGTTATGGGGCGTTGGAGCAGTTTTAGCTGTAGGTGCAGTAATACATAGCAATCACAGTAGATACAGTAGGTATAGTCAATATTCTGATGCTAGTATGGTGCTGGAGATTGATGAGAAAAAGAGGCAGTTGGAGAAGGAACAAATAAGATTACAGAGCCAGAAGTCGATTTATCAAGAAGAAATGTATGAGCAGAAAAAGGCTTTGGCACTGAAATATAATATGAATGAGGAGTTTCCGTCAGAAACGTTGAGCAGATTAGCAATCGCAAAATTAGAAGAAAAGATTGAACAGGAACTGCGGAGCGACAAAGAAAAAATAGCTGAGATAGACGCTGTGATAGATAAAATATTATCTGTTCAACTTAATAAAAAATAGGAGTTGGTTTTTTGTCTAGTCAATATATACAAGAATGTGTAACGGAATTTTTTTCGAAAGTTAACAAGATAGAATCTGCACTGAGTAGTTTTTCCTTAGGTATTGAAGGAAAAAGAGAGAAAGTAAGTTCAGATTTGGCATGTTTTATTCAAAATTGTCGTAATATTAATAAAAATTATATTGATGCTATGGGTAATGGCAATTCTGCTGTAGACAAAGCCACTCGCGATTCTATTGATTTGTTGCAAAATTCTTTGACGGAATGGGAGAATAACATTAGAAGAAACACCGAAGGTCAAGAGTTCATGCATCGCAATGAACGTCATTTGCTGACAATGGTTTTTGGACAAGTTAAGACTGGAAAAAGCACTCTTGGTAATTTTATCGCAGGACAAAAATTTTTAGATGCAGAGTTTGATAATGAGTACAAGCATTGTGCTCATCCTGTTTTTTGTGAGGAAAAGGCAGGGCGTAGTGGTAATATTACTACTGATGCCTTGGGTAACGATTGGTTTACTGAAGGCGTTGTAGATACAACAGGTGCTATTCAGTATTTTTCTTTATCGGGGTTGCGTTGGCTAGATTCTCCTGGTACAGGTGCTTTGAAAAAGGATGGCGATACTGATAAGTTTACCATGGAACAGATTGTAAATGACTATATAGACTATTCTGATCTTGGTATTTTCCTGATGAATTCATCAGAACCAGGTTTGCAGGCAGATTTGCAATATATTGAAAAAATGGTGGAAAAAGACAAGGACATCCTTATTGTTATTACCAAAAGCGATTCCATAAAGCCTAAAATTGGTCCTGGTGGTAAGTTTATGGGTAAGCAGCTTTTCCCAAAAACTGATGAAGCTAGAAAAAATCAGCAAGAGTATATCACGAAAGAATTAAATGACAGACTTAAACATCGTTCTAAAACAGAGAAATATAACATTATCAGCATTTCTACTGCTCTTGCAAATAATGCAATTAAAGAACAGGATGATGAACTTTTCAAGGACAGCAATCTTGATGAATTAATGAGGATTATTGGCTCTATGGCTTCTGATGATGCTGTAAAGCTTAAAGAAAAAAATCCTAAGAAAAATCTTAATTCTTTGATAGATAATATTGTACATGGATATCATAGTAAAGTATCAGGCGATATAGAGTTTACTGGTATAGATGAAATGATAGCTTCTATGGATATGATTAATAATTTGTCAGAGCAATATAAGCGTGATATTAAGGAAAAGACTGCTAAAATTACCAAGAATGTATTATCTGATGCAAAGCACCGACTTTGTGTGGAGGCTGAGTGCTGGTCTGAGAGCGTTAATAAAACCGGTAATGCTATTGCTGGTGATAAGCTTGCTAGTGTAATTAACAATATAGTGAGTGATGTTTTGCAAGAGGAGCTTAGCAAGGAAATCAGTAAGGTTATCGAAGGTTTTCAAGCTAAACAGGTTGAGCAGCTTAATATGCAAATAAGTGCTGATATTCATAAAGAAAGTGCTGTGCTTGAACATAAGTATACTGAGTACATTACTGTTAGAAGAAGTGCTAGAGGCTTTATTGAGAACGTGAGGTCCTACTTTGGAAAGAAATATTATCGCAACAAAGCAATTGAACGTGTTGCACAAAAGAGTATAGATCTGGGTACTAATGTTGATGTATTTATAGAAAAAACCATTAGTGATTTAAAAAATGAAATTCCACCTTATGTTGAAAGAGAATTGCTAAATATTGCAGAAAATTACTTTGAGATTCAGGAAAGATATGCTGCCGATGTGAAGCATGAGCTTATAAAACTTCGCCAACAGGTTATTGATAGTAAGTATAAGGAGATTTAACTGATGCAGATAGTTGTAAAGCTAACAAACAGATGTAATCTGAGATGTAAATATTGCAGTGAAGGCAACATCTGTAGTTATGCTGATATTTCATCGGATGTATTTAATAAACTTGTTGATGATTTACCTATGGTTCTAGATTTTATAGGCGATAAGGATGTAGATTTTCTATGGCACGGTGGTGAGCCGTTGTGCTATAGCAAGGTTGCATTATGTGAGATGATGGATTATGCCAAGTATAAGCTAGGGGGTGATTACAAGGTAAGCTTTTCTACTCAGAGTAATGGTACGCTTATCAATAATGAATGGATTGATATCATTAAAAAATATGATATTTCTATGGGTATTTCTTTAGATGGCTATGAAAGCATTCATGATAAATATCGTATTGATGTCGATGGTAAACCAACCTTTAAAAAAATCATTGATAACATCAAATTGCTTGAAAAAAACGGTATAAATGTTGGTACCTTGATGGTTCTTAATTCATCGGATGATGTTGATGTAGACAAGCTGTTTGATTTTATTGTGAAAAACAATCTTTCATGCAAGATTCATCCAGTGTTTAGTGCAGGTCGCGCAGAGAGAATTGATAATCTAGATGAGATTGGTGATAGCTATGTGGAAATTATGCGTCAGCTAACCAAAAAATCTTTAGAGTCTGGTGATAATATAGAGATTGAGCCAATAAGCAGTTTGATGCAGTATATTTTAGGGATTAGGAATTCCTTGGAATGTTCATTTGCAGGTGTTTGTGGAAAATCTATATTGTGTCTTTATCCTAATGGCGATTTAGGCTTTTGTGGCAGGCAAGGTGCTGCATCGACGCTCTTATATGGCAATGTAATGAAAAATTCTTTGCTGGAGCTTTATAAGTCGGCTAATGCCGAGCGCATTAGGGAACGGGATAAGTATTTGTCAGAGCATGATTGCAAGGACTGTAGTTATTTTCGGTTATGTCATGGTGGCTGTGCCTTTGAAGCTGTCAATGCCTTTAGTGTTGTAGAGCACAAGTATCCTGGCTGCGAAACACGTAAAAAATTGTTGAATTTTGTACTAGGCGATGGTTTGGCGCTTTTAAAAAAGGCATTAATTAGACAGCGTAGATTATATCAGGCCTCTATAAAAAATAAAGAGTGTCTGTTAAAGGAATTAAAAAATGAAAAACAATGATATTCTTTTGTTCAATTTACATAGAAAGTATGTAAATCAAGAGAGCTTTCATGGAGGATTTTCCGGTATTTATCTCATTGCTGCTTTTATTGAAGAAAACGGCTTTGAAGGACAGGCATATGCAGGATTATTGGCAGATGGCAAAAAGCTTATAGATTACGCTTGTGCTAATGGGATAGTTAAGGTTGTAGGTCTTTATTGTGATTTTGACAATGTAACAGAGAATATTTTTTTATCGAACTATATAAAAGAGCAATATGGTTTGCCAGTAATTGTTGGCGGTCCTCAAGCAACTGCTTTAGGGGCTGATTTTTTTGAATGCTCTGCTTGTGATGCAATAGTTAGGTATGAAGGCGAGCTCACTGTACTTGACTTGATGCGTTATTTTGTTGATGGGATTGGCGATTTATCAGCTATTAAGGGGATTAGTTATTATAAGGACGGTGTTGTACATATCAATACTGAACGTCCTTTAATAGAGAATCTTGATTCATTGCCGTTTCTTGATAGCCGTTTTTCTTTGGATGATAAGTTTAGACAAGGCGAAGCCAACATTATGACTGGACGAGGTTGCCCTTTTCATTGTTCGTTTTGCCACGAAGGCCATCACACTAGAAAGGTGCGTTTTAGGTCAGTAGAAAACGTGCTACAGGAAGTAGATCAGTTCTTAGAAACCTTAGGTGATAGAGAAGGTTTTATTTGCTTTACAGATGATACCTTTACCCTAGTACCTGAACGTGTTAAGGGAATTTGTGAAGGACTTGCGAAAAGAAGAGAAAAATATAATTTTGAATGGTTTTGTGAAGGTCATATTCATACACTCTACTTACATCCCGAAATGATTGACTATTTGGTGGCAGGTGGGATAAATACTTTGCAATTGGGTATAGAGTCAGGCGTACAAAGCATTCTTGATGCTTATCGTAAGGGATGTACGTTAGATGAGATTAGGGATGTTATCGTAAAATGTGAGTCGAAGGGTATAAATCATGTGTATGGTAATATTATCCTTGGTGGTCCGGGGTATTCAGCAGAAGCCTATGAGCAGCATTTAGAATTTGCTAAAGAGTTGTATCTGCTTTCTAAAGGCATTTTAAATATGAATGTTGTATCTTGCTGGCCTTTGCCAGAGACAGACATTACTTGTAATCCTGAAAAATATAATCTTAAAATAGTAGATTATGATTTTTTAACCTCTTCTAGTGACTTTCCAATGATTGAAGTGGGTGGAATGGGTGTATGGGATATTTGTGTCCAATCTAATGATATGAAAAAGGCTTTAGACCAACATATTTTAGATATGTATCATAAAAGACTAGTTCCTGAAGATAGAATTATTAAGTGGATGAAGCATTATTTAGAAACTGGCAGTGATACTTATTGGTTGTATGTTCTTAGAAATGCTAATCCCGCATTATATGGTTATTATTGTATGCTTAATAGTAATGATATAGTTAGTCTAGCTGATTTATTAGAGGATGAGTTGTGGGATTACCATCCTATGCGTGTTGAAAGCCTATATAATAACTGTTATTTGAAAGATAGCAAGTTTGTTGTTTATGGACATGTACTTTCAGAGCTAGAACGAGAGCTAGTTCGTTATTCTTTAGGTAGGCTATCGTTGTATGATATTGTGGATTTGTTTATTCAAAAAAATTCTTGGACAAAATCTGATGCAATGAAGATGGTAAGAGAAGGAATTAAGTCTTTGGCAGATAAAAGAGTAGTAGTTTTTTCAAAATATTAGGAGGGATTAGTAATGAATAATATTCCTAGCATATTAATTAATTATCAAGAGATTATACGCAATGAATATTTTAAGGCTGAGAATATTGTGTCTAAATATAGAGGACGCAATGCAGTTGTTGATAGTTCTTGGGAAACAATTGTCACACTTATGAACGATAAGTTGGATAATTTACAGCCTCAGATTATGGTTTATGGTATTTATAATGCAGGCAAGAGTAGTATTATTAACGCATTAGTACGTAGAGAAGCTGCTGTTGTTGCTGATGTTCCTACAACTGACAAAATTGATTTTTATGAGTGGAATGGTTATCAGATAGCAGATACACCTGGTGTTGGTGCGCCTATTCAGCATGAAGCAGTTACTGAAGAATATTTGAAACAGGCTGATGTTGTTCTGTTTGTAATGAGTACACAAGGTTCGTATGAGTATGCTCAAAATTACAACAGAATGAAGGATATTATCAGTGCTGGCAAAAGAGTTTTGATTATCTTGAATGATAAGCAAGGACTATTGAGCGAAGATGACGGAATGGTTCAGTTGCAGGCCATTAAGAGTAAGATTGTTGCTAATATGAAGAGCGTTGGTATTGAAAATAATATCAGTGATATTTCTAATAAATATGTTATTGTTACTGTAAATGCTTCTGATGCCAAATATGCTCTTGAGTATAGCAATAATGATCTTTGGGAATTAAGTTGTATTCCAGTATTAGAGCAGTATATTAATATGGAGCTTAAGCGAGCTGATAAATTTAATATTTTGGGCGGTATTGTTTATAACTTCGAGCAAGAAATCCGTAAGATTATTAAAGCCCTTTCTGATGAATCTCAAGATAAAGTTATAGCAGAGCTTAATGAGCTTTTGGCAGAGATTCGCAATTATAAGACTAATTTGCGCCATAATATGAAGGATTTCATTAAAATTGAAACCAGTAAATTATCTAAAGTCTTGCCTGATATGATTTGGATGAAGCGTGAAGACACAGATGAGGTTAATAAGATTTTTGTAACTGAGCAAGAAAAGCTTATTAACAAGGTATCATTGCATTTGGAATCTGAGTTTGAGGAAATTAGGGATTGTCTGCAAGGAGATTTACAAAATCTTGTAGACAAATTGGATGCTATTAATGTTGAGCATATTGGTGGCATTGACATTCCGGATATTCCTGAAAGTGAAAATGTTACCAGCAGAGGTACTTTCAATATCGATGAACTGAAAGCTGTAAAGGATATGGCAATCGACCTTTATAATGCTTTCAAGGACGTTTCTAATAAAGGTGGTATTTGTGATTATCCTGGCCGTCCGCCTCTTCCGAAGTTACCGGGACAAGAATATCCTTCTCCAATGGATTTAGGCGTAGAGCTTGGTAAGGAATATGTCAAGAATAAATTCTTAGAGACAATGGTAACAAAAACTGCACAATCAACTATTGCAAAACAAGGTGCAACAGCTTTGGCAAGCTTTGGTAGTAAAGCTGCAAGCACAAGTATTCTTGGTTCTCAAGCTTTAGGTGGTTTGGTAAGTACAGGTTTGGGGGTAGTAGCTGCAGCGGCACCTTATGTTATTGCAGCTATAGGCGTTTTAAAGCTGTTGTCTAGTGGTGGGCCTTCTAAAGAAGATTTACAGGCTGAAGCTGCTGAGAGAAATGCCTATGAGCAAAGAAGAATGGCTGCTGAGGAGCAGGCACGTCAAGCTATTAGACAGCAGTGTGAAATGGCTTGTGACCAATTAAATGAAGAACTGAATGTAGCTATTAATTCTACAATTAGAGATAGTCTAAGAGCTATAGAGGATGAGTTAAATGCTAAAATTCAGTCTAGTAAAAGTAGTGCTGCAAATATTGCTAACGAGATGGCGGTACTTGGAGATGTTGAAAATCAATTGTCCATCATAAGTACGCAACTTAAAAATTAAATGTGGAAGCGAATTGGAATTACAGGCCTTCCTGGTTCAGGCAAATCATTACTATCAAAGGCATTGCTTATATCTGATGCATCAGGTGTTACAGGCTGTACTATTCCTTATGTTAGTGGGGATGCTTTAGGAGCGCATAATTTGGGGAAGGTGTGCTCTGTACTTGATAATTATTTAGTAGAGCATATGAGTCTGAGCAATATTTTGCTGCATAATTCTGGCTTAAATTTAGATATACTCATATACTTGGACATTCCTTGGCAGGTGTGTGAAAAGCGCATTCGTACAAGATCTGGTCACAATGTAGGTTTGCCTGTGGAGCTTGCTGTTTTAGAACAAGAAATCCGAAAAGAGGTAGCCGAATTGCAGACAAAGGGTGTTTGCGTTTTGATATTGTCTTTACAGGATGAAAAGTATATCTGTAATAGAGATTTAGTTGGTAAAGAGTTATTAGAATATTTAATGTGCAAGGCTAAAGATTTGGCTAAGTGAATAGTATAAATTAAGGGCTTGGGATTTTTAGTGGACTGGTTTAAAGAAAAATAATATTTTAGAAAAATTATTTACCTAGTTTTTAAGCTGGTGGAATCAAAATTGGTTCTACCAGCTTTTTTACGTTTTAAACTCCTTTTTGTTTGTACAAAGAGTACAACCTTTTAGTTTAAAAATGTTCTAAACTTATTACATAAGCAATGCTAAGACAATAAATGTAAGTGAAAATTTACTCGGAAAGGTGGGTGAGCTTATGGACGAGGATAAATTAGCAGAGCTTAGAAGGCTTTTAGGAGCAAAGGTTGTTTTTTATCGCAAGTTGAAGGGGTGGAATCAGTTGAAGCTTGCTGATAGATTGGGAATTACACGTCAGTATTTATCAAAAATTGAGCATGGTCAATGTTCGTGTAGTGTGGAGCTGCTGGTATGTATTTCGACGGTCTTAGGAGTTGATATTGCGGAACTGATAAATAGTAAGGGCTTACGCGAGGACTAAAGGATGGGAGGTTATATTTATGAAGCTTGGTAAGGTTTTAATGTATGGTGTTATTGGTTTTGCGGCTTTAGTGGTTATAGGCAATGCCTTGCGTCCGCCAACAGCCAAGGAGGTTGTGGACGACGCTATTGAGGCAGGCTCTATAAAGCCTGTTTTGGAGCGTTGTGCAGAGGTTGATGACAACAAGCGCTTACAGGTTTCTTATGAAATAAGTAAGGAGTTTTGCGATAGGGTGGCTAAGAATATAGATAAGGGTGCGGATAGTCAAAATAACAAAATCAGCAAGGCGCTGAAAGATTTGCCGTCCAATGATCCTAAGCTAGACTATTTGGGCGCTTTATCTATTCTCAAACATAATTTTGAGTCCATGTATAGCATTAACAAAGAGTTGGATTCTATTGAAAAGGAGTTGGAGCGCTGTGGTCTTGGTAGCAATGTAGATTATCTTGACCCAGACCAGGTGGTGCGCAGAAGCTTTTATATAGCGTCTCAGGAAATTGGTGGTGATAAGCAGGTTTATGCTATTACAGGTCATAACCGCATAGCTAACTATGGTTATTCTGAGTATTTTGATACTGTTTATGAGCGAGAGGCTACTTATGTTTCTAATTTAGATACGGAGGGGTATTTGGAAACATATAATAAAGGCTTGTTTTATGGAGAAGGTCTTTATTCAATGTATGTAATGCCTACAGGTACACGTAAAACCATAACTATAAACGGTTTTGAGCGCGAGGTGCCTGTTTATATGTATGTTTCTGATGAGGCGTATAGATATCTCCATCCGTTGAGACAATGGAGACAGTTTGTGGAGGCTCGCAAAAAGGCTCTAAAAAACACTGCGGAGCTTTGTGATTTGCTAATAAATAATTATGGTAAAAAGCCTTATTCCCATGAGTATGTTTCTGTTTTGACCAATGGACTTGATCTTAACATTTCTACTGCTGACATTGAAAAAAGAAACGATTTGCAAAGTCAGAATGAATACAGAGGTCAAAAGCTTTATAGACTAAATGATGGCGCTGATATTAGGTTCGATGCTGAAAGATTGACTTGCAATAGTGTAAGTTTTAACCACGAGGATATTCAGAATTCTAAAGGCGTTAAGATAGGTGACAGCAAGGCTGAGGTAAAGGCTAAAATGGGTGCTGATTATTATTTGTATGATGAAGAAAGGGGATTAGAATATTTATTACCTAACGGGCAAATTATTAGTTATATTTTCTATGGCAACAGTGACGCTCTTAAGGAAATTGAGTATAGCAGATATGAAGGTAAAATATGGTAAATAATATGTGGGTTGAATTTGTAATTACAATTTGAGTGGAATAAAAATGCAAAAACCGTCTTGTCTCATTTGAGACAGGACGGTTTTATACTTATTTTTGCTAAATTTCTTTAATTTTTGCTTTACTCAAATTTAAGTGACGAATGTATGTCACTTGAGTTTGCTATGATAATAAAAGAAATCAATAGTCTTTTTATTATCATAGTTTTGGTTAATCTTTGCAGTGATTTTGCCAAATTGGCAGATGTTGAAGGTTTATTATAATTTTAGGAAGGGGGGAGCTTATGAAGTCCATTTATTTTACGGCTTTAGGAGGAGCCCAGAGTGTTGGCAGTAGCTGCTACTATTTAAGGCTTGGTAAATGCAATGTTTTATTAGATTGTGGCACATCAAGATGCAGTGGCTTTTCTTATGGCCCTGATTTGCAGCCAGTGCTCAGTGAGCCTTTTATGAAATCATTAGATGAATTAGATCATATTTATATATCTCATGCTCATGGAGACCATATAGGATACCTAAAGGCGCTAATGTCTAAGGCCCATAATGCAGCTGTTTATATGACTCCGCTTACAAGGGTATTATCAGGGATGTATAGCAATAATAGCTTGATCGATAATTTCACTCATGAATCATTGATGGAGCCTGAAGAAATGATGGATTATGAAAAAAATAGTAGGCTATCAGATGTAAGCTTTCTACAAAAAATCAAGCATCCTGAGTATAGGGTTGCGTTTTTTCCTGCAGGACATATCCCTGGGGCGATGATGACACTCATTGAGTATGAAGGTAGAAGAATCCTATATACAGGAGATTACTCAGTTGGGACTAATGGTTATTGGCTTCCGGATAATTTAAATATAGATGTCCTGATTATTTGTGGCTTGCATGCTAAGCACCCTTGGTACAGACGTAAACCGAATAATAGAATTGCAAACGCTATGCAGATGTTGGAACAGGGAACGTCAGTATACCTACAAGCCAGAGAACCATATAGAGTCATAGAGCAGCTGACAAATATTAATAATGCTATGGCACAATCGCCTTGTAAGTATCCTATTTACTTAGATAATTCTGCGATGGAGGCAGTACGGACAGTAGAAAGCCTTAATGCACCTATTATGCAAAAGAATAACTATGCTCTTGTAGGATCAATCCCTTTGGAGCCACATGTTATGATTGGTTCTAAATTAAAAAGGATGGTAGATAAAAGCTATAAGCTTTTTAATAGTACCTATACCTTGCACGAGGATTACGATGAGATGAAGCAGTTTATCAAGAGGATTAACCCTAGGCAAGCACTAGTAGTTCATTGTGCAGACGGCTATGGTGATTGGCAGTTGGAGCAAGAGCTGATGCATGATCCAGATTGCAGAACACAGTTGCTTTTTCCTGAGGAAGGACAAATTTATACAATATAAAAGCTTAGTATTAGGTAGGAAAGGGGTATTTTATATGAATGATAAAAGAAATTCTCAAATAGAAAAAATAGTACAAATTGTTCATAACAAGGTTGAGGAGAAAAGCAAGCGTTTTTTACGCTTGAGTAATGACCTGATTTTAGAAAATATGGTGCTGAGACTTTTAGCAGAGGACAGTAGCCGCTCTCCAAAAGATTGTCGTGATATATTGCGTGAGAATTGTTATATGGACTGTAGTATGGAAGATATTTTGCGAGTTTTTCGTGATTATAAGATTAACTCCATCGAGAAGCGCAAGAATGTTTTGGGTACTGTTGCAGATATGGTATCCCTTATGGATAAGGCTATGCAGGGTGATGCTAAAAGCTTGCTTAGTTTTAAAGACGCATTTAAGACCATGATATCTGACGATAAGGTACGTTGCTCTAGAAGGTATAGTAATTTGATTTTGGCGTTTTTGTATCAAAAAATTACTGTATTGGCTATTGGTAATGATAAAGAAGAAATACTTAATTTTGGCAGTACTGTAGCTAAATACCTTATTTGGGATATTGTGGATGCTGTTAAATCTGTTTATAAAAGCTCTGGTAATAAACGAGAAAATAAAAGAAAAGTAATAAATATTGAAGAGTATGAAAGAGCTCTTGGCCGTATGGAGGAGCTAGAAAGAGCTTGGCAGCAGACAGATATGCTTTTAAATGATTTGCAGAAGGAATTTGATGAGCGAATTGAAGCTGCTAAGCTACAGGAAATGACAGAATTTTTTGGCAAGCTCAATTCTGAGAAATACGGATATATATTAGATGAGCTTTTGGTGCTTCGTAAGGGTATGGAGGTTATTCGTCAAAATGGATATGAGCTTCCTTTGGAAATTAATGGCTTGTTAATTATGGTAAAAAAGCTGATTCAGTTTGTAAGAGATAATCATATTAATCCTATGGTACGTCCGGATTCAGTGCAAAATGTAAGGGTTAGCGATGTTGAGTTTTGGGATTATGAGGGATCCCCTTTTATGAATGTAGAGGAGGAAAAAACTGTAAAAGTAATTTCTCCAGGTTGGATATATAGTGATAAGGACGTACAGATTTCACGTCCTAAGGTAAAGGAGGTTTAGTCTATGGTTATTGATAATCATGAGCATTCAGATCTTTGTGTAGGCATTGATTTAGGAACTACCAATTCTGTTTTGGCAACAATTAATAAAAAGCCCAATGGTGATATTATTAGTAAAATTGTTGATATTAGTCGTCCAATGGATGTTTTAAAGGGCTTGGGACTTAATGAATCAAGAATGAGTAGTCAAAAGAGGTCTTTGCTTCCATCATGTGTTTATTATGATGAACAGCATGGTTTAGAGCCTGTTATTGGCGATTTTGCTAAAATGCAGTATCCTAATCGTCCTCATTTAGTGGCTAAATCTATTAAGAGTCAAATGGGTATGCCTGTGGCAGAGGGACTGGATGCTGCTATTCCTGATAAAACTCCTGCGGAGATTTCTGCACGTATCCTCAAGCATATGCTAAAGGAGGCTGGTAGGGTATATCGTCAACAGATTACGGATGCAGTTATTACCGTGCCCGCAAATTTTGACTCAGTTATGTGCCAGGCAACAAGAGACGCAGCTGCTCTTGCTGGTATTCAAATAAAAAATTCTGATGGTAGTGAGAGGCCTGTATTATTGTCAGAGCCTAATGCTGTTATTTACGATTTGATTAATCAAGTTCATAATGGAGAGATTTCCTCTCATGTAATTGACCTTAGTACGGAGAAGAATGTGATGGTTTTCGACCTTGGCGGTGGTACACTTGATATTACTATGCACAAGATTAAACGACGCGAGGACTGCCCTGATGTGCTTAAGGTGGATGAAATTGCTACTAACCGTTATACTAAGCTAGGCGGTGATGATTTTGATGAGCTTCTTGCGGAAGCTATGTTTAATCGCTATCTTGAGCGTTATAGCAAATATAGTGGTGTAAAATACAAACTGGAACAGCAAAAAAGCACTATTATGCCAGTAATGCGCAACTATGCAGAGCAGTTAAAGCTGGAGGTAAGTGAACGCTATCGTGATGGCAATGCTGTTGATGACAGTGATTTTGGTTGGGATGATGTACTGGAGGATGATGGTAAATTTGAAATAGGCGGTAATATTGGCGGCGTTGGCTATGCCTATGATGACAGCTTTACGAAGGAGGAGGTAGAGCAGATTTTAGAGCCTTTGATGGGAAGAAAATTAAGCTACAATGACTATCAAGGGTTTGAAAATATTGACGTTAGCACCAATATTATCTATCCCATCCTAGATGTTTTGCAAAAGGCTGCAGCCAAGCTGCAGTCGGAACCTGTTGTTGACGCAGTTATTGTAAATGGCGGTATGAGTAAATTTTATATGATTATTGATCGTTTACGAGAGTTTTTTGGATTGGAGCCAATAGTGGCTCTCGATTCCGATTTGGCAGTTGCTAGAGGCGCAGCAGTATATCATTATTACCTTCATTTGTACGATGCAAGTATGAAGGAGGATATGCGATTGCTTTATAATACGGATTCTCCTGTTGCAGAGCCATGTGGAGATAAGGCTGCTGCTTCAGTTAAAAAGGAAAAAGCATCAGAAAATAATCTTTTTAATGGTGTTAATAGGGGCATTGAATTTGGCAAAACAACCCTTAATGATGATTTATATTTGGGCGCTCGTAATGGTGCTGTCCAGCTTCTTGTTCCTGCAGGCTCAGAGCTGCCCTATGATTCACCTATTATCAGAGGCTTTCAATTAGACGCGGGCTGTGACGAAATTGCTATTCCTATTAAAAGACGTAGTCATAATGACAGCTATGTTACTATAGCAAATGGCCGTTTAAAGCTTGGTAAAAGCTATCCTGCTGATGTATATGTATCCATTAGGGTAAATATGAGCAGCAGTAAGCTGATTAGTATGTATATGATGATTTCCTCAGATTTAGAAGGATTACATGTTTTAGAGCATAGAAATGCGGAAATTGTTATCGGTAGCTATCATAATACTAGCAAAGTAAAGATGGCAGCACCTGTAGGCGCTAAATTAAATGTCACCAATGAAATGCATAAGCTTAAACAATTGTGTGATAGGCTGTTAATAGTTTCCAATGCTGATCGTAGGAAAAAGCTTTATGATGATATTTCCTTCTGCGTAAAATGTATTAATGCAGCCGGAAATAAAGATGAATTTGCCAATGAAGTTTTATATTATATGCAATATGGCTTTAATAGTGAGCTGAAGCTGCGTCTTTATACTATTGCTAGAAAACAGTGTGCATATTGGTCTGAGGCTGACAGGGCTAATCTTGCGACTATTTGCGTACAGCAGTTGAATGGAGTTATTAGAGGATATGATGACAAAGGCCTTAGACGCAATCTGAATATTCAGGCTGTTTATGCATTAGGCTTTTGTGGTTCAGATAAACAGATTATGAAGCTTGATACGATTAAGCATATACCAGCGTATAAAGCAGCTTGCTTGTATGTTTTTGGCAAACGACATTTAAACACTCAATGGATTTGTGAGCTTTGCTACAACGATGTGCGGTTTAATAATCTGCGAGGTCTGCAAAACACTTTGCACGCTTTAGGTATGGCCTTACGTCGTGATGAAGGAATTTCGGTAGAGCAAATAGACATTGATGAAGCTGTTAATAGACTATGTCAGGTAATTAGCTATAATGCCAATGTTGATTTAAGATATAATGGTATTATTACAAGCGCCTTGATTGCTCTTGGTTATGCTTGTGACCAGCGTTTTGGTAGCAATGGCGTTAGCGACAAATCTATTGAAAAGGTACGCTATTTGATTGATACTATGGAACAAAGATTTGATGGCAATGTGTATAATTGTTTAGTAAGATCCATTACTATTGTAAGTAAAATGCTGAATGGAGCTGTATTGACTCAAGATGAGGAGCAGTTCTTGTTAAGAAAGCTAGAGATATAATAAGCTGTATAGTAGGCTTTTAGAAAGCTTGATTGGTTAGTAAAATAAAAATCTCCTAATGTGATATGTTGACAAAGACAGATAAGTCGATGCACAGTCACATTAGGAGATTTTTTTAAGTAAAAGACGAAATGAAATTGTTAATATTAATATTTCAAAATTTAATGATATATTATGCCTATTATAATGATGACTTATAATGGTGACCCCGGCCAGAGTCGAACTGGCGCAAAACCCTGCTCCGGAGGCAAGTGCTCTATCCACTGAGCTACGGGGCCATGACTATTTATAATAGGAGAATTATATCATATTTTCCATTTTCTAACAATGATTAGGTGATATTTTCGTGACATTTTGTTATTTGGGGCATTTTAAGTTGTAATTTATATGAATATGCAATAGAATTTATAATAGAGTATTTTGTTTTGATATAGATGAGGCTTTGGCTTACTGGCTGGCAAAATTTATCAGGCTGCTTGGGAGTAGCTATCTTGTTAGCATAACAGCTATAATATTTGCTAATTATTATGCCTAAGGCTATGCCAGTATAAATATTGTATTATGCTTTGTATTAAGCGGCTTGATATGATTTGAACAAGGTAAGCATATGGATTAGTGTTTAGGCTATTATATATAATGTAGAAGAAGGGAATATGAATGCAGCAAAAAAATATTTATAGGCTGGTGCTTTTTACAGCTGTTTTGTGTTGGAGCTTATGGAATTATAAGGTAAGCTTAGGAATTTTAGGCTCTGCCTACGATATTATTTTTCCGTTTTTAGTAGGTGCTTTTATTGCCTTCATTGTTAATGTGCTGATGGTGAAGCTGGAGCATGTGTGGGAGCTTGTCTTCAGCAAGGGGCCACTGCTTAAAATTAAGCGTCCTGCTTGTATGGTACTTAGCTTTTTAATGATGCTAGCGGTGCTAGTATTTACAGTTATTTTAGTTGTTCCCGAGCTGCAAAGCAGCTTCCGTACACTAGCTAAACTGATTCCGCCGGCAATGGCTAAGCTTAATGTGATTCTTCACGAAAAAGCAATTCAGTTTAATGTGTCTGCTGCGGACTGGCAGCAGCTGTATGACCAGTGGATGGCGATACAGAATAATATTGTCCAATATATTCAGACTAATAAGAGTCTGCTGCTTTCCAGAACCTGGAACGCTACGACCTCCGTTGTAGGTGTTATTACAGAGCTTGTAATTGGCTTTGTAGCGGCGGTGTATTTGCTTTTAGAGAAGGACGAGCTGGCTCAAAGCGCACGTCGCACTGTTTATGCTTTTTTGTCCAAGGATAAGGCTGATTATGTGCTTAGCGCTGCTCGTACTACTCATGAAATCTGTACAGGCTTTGTTGGTGGTCAGCTTTTGGTAGCCTTTTTATTAGGCTGTATGTGCTTTATTGGTATGCTTATTCTGGGCTTGCCCTATGCGCTGGTGATTTCCGTTTTGGTTGGCGTTTTGGCGCTTATTCCTATTATTGGTACCTTCTTTAGTGCTGCTATAGGCTGCTTTTTAATTATGGTGGCTGCTCCTGAGAAGATTTGGTACTTTATTATTTTGTTCCTGGTGCTGCAGCGTATTGAGGGTGATTTGCTTTATCCGCGCATTGTAGGAAAGTCTGTAGGCTTATCCGAGCTGTGGGTGTTGGCGGCAGTAACTATTGGCGCTAGTCTGGGCGGTATTATGGGTATGATTTTGTGTGTACCCTTCTTTAGTATTATCTATAGACTTTTCTCTCAAAAGGTAGAGGCAGAGCTACAGAAGAAAAATTTGAATGATATGTAATGCTTTATCATTGTTTGAAGAAATATTAGGTTATTTTTGCTGAAAGTGATATAATAAATAATTGATTCCATTGAAAGAGGTTAAATACATGATTACAATTCGCGATAGAGTACGTTTTGTTGAAACAGATATGATGGGCGTGGTTCATCATGCCAACTACCTGCGTTGGTTTGAAATGGGACGTGTGGCTTATTTGCGTGCCTGTGGCATTACCTTGGGCGAGCTGATGGATGCCGGCGTTATTTTTCCCTTAACAGAGGTGCAGGCTAAGTACAAAAATTCCTGTACCTTTGACGATGAGTTTGAGGTTCAGGTAAAAATGAGCGGCTTTAACAAAGCTAAGATGGAGTTTACCTACAAGGTTATCCGCCTGCGTGACAATGCAGTGGCTGTAGAAGGCTTTACACGTAATCTGTTCACTGATAAGGATGGCAAGATTACTCGTCTTGCTCCTGAATGGTACGATAAGATTTATAAAGTATATGCTGCAGATAAAGCAGCAGAGGCTGTGGAGGAGTAGAAATGGAAAAATACGAAATTGTGCCGGTTCCTACAAGGATATTGACTCATCATGATGATATTTGCGATGCTATTCTTGAATATGGCAAGGATAAGATTGGTCCTGATGACGTTGTTTGCGTTGCGGAAAGCGTTGTGGCAATTACTCAGGGACGTGCTTTGCGTTGTGAAGAATTTAAGCCTGGCTTTTTAGCTAAAACCCTGTGCCATCTGTTTCCGTCTAAGGGCAGTATCAGCAGCTGGTACAGTATGCAGGCCTTGATTGATGCTGAAGGTGGTCCTCGTGTGGTAATGGCGGTTATTTGCGGCTTTGCTGCTAAATGCGTTGGCGTTGCTGGCGTTTTCTATCGCATGGCTGGTAAGCAGGCACGCTTGATTGATGATATTACAGGCACCATGCCTCCTTATGATAAGCACGTTGTATATGGTCCTGAAAATCCTGACAAGGTTTCTGAGGATATTACTAAGGCCTGCGGCTGCTTTGGCGCTGCTGTTGCTGACGTAAATGACCTGAAGCGTTCTGCTGTATTGGGCGTTTCCAAGGGTGTGGATGCGGACAAGGTTGCTGCTATTCTTATTGATAACCCCTTTGGTAATGGCAGTGAAAAGACTCCTATCTGTATCATTAAAAACTATCGTAAGGCGTAAGGAGGAGAGGCAATGTTAATCTGTGTTTTGAAAGTTATTCTTGCTGTAATCGTCCTGGCCTTTGTGGTAGTGGGCGTATTTATTATGATGCGCGGTGACGCGGAGATGAATTTCTATTCTAAGAAGAGAACTACTGCAGCTAAGGTTTCTGAAGATGGTAAGCGCTTAGATTTTAATGTAGAAATTCCTTACGATAATACTGGCAAGCAGGAGGGTACTATTATTGATACCTATATGCGTATCTATCTTCCTCAAGAGCAATATGATGATGTGCTGCTGCGTGGCAAGGTAAATCTTAAGGGCGTAATGCGCGAGGACGATTATTTTGAAGCTTTGCTTGTACCTGAAGGAACTGGCAACACCTTGGTTTTGCGCTTTGAAGCCTATGCACGTAATGGAAAAACCATTAAGGAAGCATTAGGTCAGATTCCTGATGTAGATGTAGCACTTTTTGTTGACTGCCGTGGACGCAGAGAGCTGTATACTAAAAAGGAAATCTTTACTTTGACCGCTAAAGAAATGCGCAATCTGGTAAAATAAAAAAATTAAAAAATATTTAGAAAAAAGTGTTGACAATAATAACCTATAGAGGTATAATAACTATCGTTGATTGACTCCGTAGCTCAGTTGGATAGAGCGTTTGACTACGAATCAAAAGGTCGCAGGTTCGAATCCTGCCGGGGCCACCATTGAAACTCAGCACCGCAACTTCGGTTGTGGTGCTTTTTGTTTTGTGCGGAAAGTCAGGGTGCCATACTTTTCCACAAGAAGCGTGCTATAAATGTTGGTAGTAAATATAAAGGGATAAAGAAGCAATTACCATATATTCCGCTTAGGAGAGCTTTTCAACGCTCGCTTGGCTTTGCCTCTCCGTCTGCTCACTACGTTCGCATCCACTTTTCCTTAAATTGAGAGGCTTAAGTGCAATCGAAGAGAAGGCCCTCTCTTGGCGTAGAGGCCAATTCACCTTGTCCACTCTTAAGTGGAGCTGTCAGCATTGCTGACGGAGAGGTGGAAAACGCACAGACTGTCAATTTTTTTATAAAAACCATAGTAATTTTAACTGCGTGCCCAATCTGTGACTAGCTCCGTTGACGGAGCTTTTTTTATGGTATATAATAAGCAAATACGATTTTTTGCTGTTATGTGCTTCTGTCAGGGCTAGTATGGGGCTTGGGTAGGGACCCTTGCCAGTACGGCGACGGAAAATCATAATGGTACTGAGTTTCATGCATACGTGTCGCTTTATGTGTTACACGATCAGGTCCATATGCGGCTTTGGTTTTGACCTCTGCTAGTATGGGCGTTGTATCCTTTAGTAGACTTGTATCGACTATAAGGAGGATCATTCAATGCCTGTTGCTCTCGTAATTCTTATTCTGTACATCGTTGCCCTTTTCGCTATTAGCTGGTATGCTAAAAAACGCAGTGAAGGAAACAACGAAAACTTTGCTTTAGCTGGACGTAAGCTGTCCGCACCCTTAATCGGCGTCACCATTATCGGTCTTGCTGTTGGCGGCGCATCTACCATCGGCGTTTCTGAGCATGCCTTCCGTGTAGGTCTCAGTGCCGGCTGGTACACTATCGCCTGGGCTATTGGTGCCATTGTTATGGGCCTGTTCATGGCGAAAAAATATCGCGAGCAAAATATTACCACCATTACTGAATTGATTGAACGTCATCATACCACTGGCGCTGTTGTTTTAGGCGTCTTTGTACAAATCGTCATTCAGCTGGTAATTATCAGTCTGCAGTACATTGCTGGTGGCAGCATCCTGCATGCTATTCTGCCCGATATTTTCGACTTCAAATCCGGTATGATTGTTAGCGCAATTACCTTCATCGGTATCACCTTCATTGGTGGTATGTGGTCAGCATCCATGTCCAATGTTTTGAACATTGTGCTGATTTATGGCGGTATCCTGGTAGCTACTGTTATCCAGTTTGGCAAAATTGGCAGCCTAGACACTTTGGCAGCATCTTTGCCTACCAATGTTCCTTGGTTCAGCTTAACTGAAGGCGTTGGTATGGTAACCATTACCAGCTGGATTGTTACCTTGGTTACAGTCAATCTTTCCCTGCAAAGCATTCTGCAAATTTCCTTAGGTGCTAAGGATGCTGCAACTGCTAAGAAGGGCTTCGTCTGGGGTGGTATTTTAATGATTCCCGTAGGCGTGCTGGCTGCTTTCTTAGGTATCGTTGCCAAGGCTGTGTATCCTGAAGCTCAGGCTGCATTAGCACTGCCTCAGGTTATAGTAGGACTTCATCCTATTGTTGCTGGCGTAACTTTAGCTGCTTTATGGGCAGCTGACGTATCTACTGCCTGCAACCTGCTTTTGAGTGCAGGTACCCTGTTCTCTTCCGATATCTACAAGCGCTTCATTAATCCGGACTGCAGTCCTAGCCGTCAGCTGTTCGTTACCAGACTGTGCGTAATGGTTAGCGGTATTCTTACTTTGGGACTTGCTATGAGCGTTTCCAGTATTTTGGGAACCATCATGATTGGCTTGTCCTTGACTGCTGCGTTCAGTGTTATTGTTATCGTAGCTCTTTTCTTCCCGCAATACAGCTCTAAGGCTGCAGGCTTCTGGACATTGCTTGCTGGTCTTTTAATGGTTGTGTTATGGGAGCTTACCCCTGCGGTGCATTTACTTCCTAATGTTATTTACATGGAATGGTTGGTGTGCATTGCAGCATATGCTATTGTAGCTGCATTAGTGCCTGCTAAAAAGGTAGTGCCTGCTGTAGCAGAGTAATTACAGAATCAGACTAAAAGCTCTTGAGCTTATGCTCAGGAGCTTTTTTGTATTTAACGTACAAAATGTTACATTATATATGGATGATTTGCAGTTTTAATCAGTTGATGAACAAAAAACTTACATTACTGAGTATTAAAAGTATAATTAATATAGAAAATACGTGTATAGTGCAGGTGGCCTTATGCCTGGACGGCATCGTTGGAGATATTGAGGTAGTTTTTTATACCTGAAATTGTACACCACACGTGCACAATTTGCTTAAAGAAAAGGAAACTAAACACATGGAAGCGTGGAAACAAAGAGGTGCATTAATGCAAGCTTTAAAGCCATAAATTTTTTCAATTTTTTTCAGAAAAGTCATTGACATGTGTTGTTTAAGATGTTACAATATACCAGTATCACGGGTGAGCTATGCTCTAATTGAAAGGAGATACCTATGACGCTTGAAGCTTTAAAACAGGCTGCGCAGCGGACTGTTGGTGTAAAACAAACAGAAAAGGCTGTGAAGAGACAAGCGGCTGAGCTGGTCTTTATCGGAAGCGATGCTGACGAGCGGGTAACCGGAAATCTAAAGGAGCTGTGCCAGATGAACGAAGTGCCCTGCGTAGCAACGGAGAGCATGATGGAAATCGGCAGAGCCTGCGGAATCAACGTTAAGGCTGCCGCCGCTGCGATACTTAAATCTTGATAAGGGCTTAGCGAAAGCTGAGTTTTTATAATCATTAAAATCTAATTGTTTGGAAAGGAGGTGCCGATATGCCTACAATTAACCAACTGGTACGTAAAGGCAGAGAGGATCTGAAATATAAATCCAGTTCCCCGGCATTGAAAGAATGCCCGCAAAAACGTGGCGTTTGCACTCGTGTGTATACCACCACCCCGAAAAAACCTAACTCTGCACTTCGTAAAGTAGCTCGTGTACGTTTGACCAACGGCATCGAAGTTACTGCTTATATCCCGGGTATCGGCCATAATCTTCAAGAACACAGTGTTGTTCTGATCAGAGGCGGAAGAGTTAAAGACCTTCCGGGCGTGCGTTACCATATCATTCGCGGTGCTCTTGATACTGCAGGCGTTGCTAACCGCAACCAATCTCGCTCCAAGTACGGCGCAAAACGTGCTAAAGCTAAAAAATAATCAAAGAGACTTAAGAATGATTTAATCCAAGAGGAGGGAAACACATGCCGAGAAAAGGCCCTGTAACTAAAAGAGACGTACTGCCGGATCCGGTGTACGGTTCTAAACTTTTAACTAGATTCATTAACAAAATTATGCTCGACGGCAAAAAAGGCGTAGCTGAGCGTATCGTATACGATGCATTCGACCTGGTTCGTGCAAAAACCGGCAAAGATCCGCTGGAAGTATTCGATGCTGCAATGCAAAACGTAATGCCGCTGCTGGAAGTTCGTGCTCGCCGTGTTGGCGGTGCTAACTACCAAGTTCCTGTGGAAGTACGCGCTGACCGCAAAACCACCCTGGGTATCCGTTGGCTGGTAAACTACTCTCGTCTCCGTGGTGAAAAAACCATGTACGAGCGTGTAGCTGGCGAAATCATGGATGCTTCCAATGGTACCGGTGCTGCAGTTAAAAAACGCGAAGATACCCACAAGATGGCAGAAGCAAACAAAGCATTTGCTCATTACCGTTGGTAATGGCCTGACTCAGTTGTATTGAGGAGGAAATAAGAGTGGGCAGACAAATTCCGCTTGAGAGAACTAGAAACATCGGCATCATGGCACACATCGATGCTGGTAAAACCACCACTACTGAACGTATCCTGTTCTACACCGGTAAAGTTCATAAAATCGGTGAAACCCACGAAGGTGGCGCTACCATGGACTGGATGGTTCAAGAGCAAGAGCGCGGTATTACCATTACTTCCGCTGCTACCACCTGCTTCTGGAGTGGTTCTGAAGGTCAATTCGACCAACATCGCATCAACATCATCGACACCCCGGGCCACGTTGACTTCACTGTAGAAGTAGAACGTTCCCTGCGCGTACTCGATGGTTCCGTTGCAGTTTTCTGTGCTAAAGGTGGCGTTGAACCTCAGTCTGAAACCGTATGGCGTCAAGCTGACAAATATCACGTTCCCCGTATGGCATATGTAAATAAAATGGATATTACTGGTGCTAACTTCTTCAACGTTGTCCAAATGATGAAAGATCGTCTGGGCGCTAACCCTGTTCCTATCATGCTGCCTATCGGCTTCGAAGATACCTTCGAAGGTATGGTAGACCTGATTAAGATGAAAGCCATCAAATATGATGACAAAATGGGTAAGAACGAAGTTTTCGTAGATATCCCTGAAGATATGCTGGATCAAGCTGAAGAATATCGTGCAGCAATGATCGAAGCAGCAGCTGAAGGCGATGACGAACTGATGATGAAATATCTGGAAGGCGAAGAGCTGACCGAAGAAGAAATCATCGAAGGCATTCGTAAACAAACCATTGCTTGCAAAATGACTCCTGTATGCTGCGGTTCTTCCTACAAGAACAAAGGCGTACAACCTTTGCTGGACTCCGTAATCAGATTTATGCCTGCTCCTACCGATGTTCCTAACATCAAAGGCGTACTTCCTGATGGTGAAGAAGCTGAGCGTCCGTCCTCTGACGAAGCTCCGTTCGCAGCACTGGCATTCAAAATTGCTACCGACCCGTTCGTTGGCAAACTGGCATTCTTCCGTGTATACTCCGGTACCCTGACCTCCGGCTCCTATGTATATAACTCTACTAAAGGCAAACGTGAGCGTATCGGCCGTATCCTGCAAATGCATGCTAACCACCGCGAAGAAATCGATCAGGTTTACGCTGGTGACATCGCTGCTGCTGTAGGTCTGAAGGATACCACTACTGGTGATACTCTCTGCGATGAGAAAAACGAAATCATCCTGGAATCCATGGTATTCCCTGAACCCGTTATCTCCGTTGCAGTTGAACCTAAAACTAAAGCAGACCAAGAAAAAATGGGTATTGCTCTGCAAAAACTGGCTGAAGAAGATCCGACCTTCCGCGTTCACACTGATCCCGAAACTTCCCAAACCATTATTTCCGGTATGGGCGAGCTTCACCTGGACATCATTGTTGACCGTCTGCTGCGCGAATTCAAAGTAGGCTGCTCCGTAGGTAACCCGCAAGTTGCTTATCGTGAAACCATTCGCAAGGCTGTTAAGTCTGAAGGTAAGTTTGTTCGTCAATCCGGTGGTAAAGGCCAATATGGTCACTGCTGGTTGGAAATCTCCCCGCGTGAACCGGGCGAAGGCTTCCTGTTTGAGAACAAGGTTGTTGGCGGCGCTATTCCTAAAGAATACATTGCTCCTATCGAAGCAGGTGTCAAGGAAGCTATGGAAAACGGCGTAGTTGCTGGTTATCCGATGGTTGACATCGCAGTAACCGTATACGACGGCTCCTATCATGAAGTCGACTCCTCTGAAATGGCCTTCAAAATTGCAGGCTCCATGGGCTTCAAGTCCGGTGCTGAAAAAGCTAACCCGGTTATCCTTGAGCCTTACATGAAAGTAGAAGTTACCGTTCCTGAAGAATACATGGGCGACGTAATCGGCGACATCAACTCTCGTCGTGGCCGCATCGAAGGTATGGAAGCTCGTAACGGTGCTCAAGTAATCAATGCTTTCGTTCCGCTGGCAGAAATGTTCGGTTATGCAACCGACCTGCGCAGCAAAACTCAGGGACGTGGTAACTACGCAATGGAAGTTGACCATTACGAAGACGTTCCGAGAAACATTGCTGAAGCAATTGTTGCTAAAAACAAAGGCACCAACTAAGCCTTGTTTTAAAAAAGAAATCTAAGGAGGAATTTCACAAATGGCAAAAGCTAAATATGAAAGAACTAAACCCCATCTGAATATCGGCACCATCGGTCACGTTGACCATGGCAAGACCACCACTACCGCAGCTATCACCAAAGTTCTGGCTGAACGCGGTGGCGCTCAATTCATGGACTACTCCATGATCGATAAAGCTCCGGAAGAACGTGAACGCGGTATTACCATCAACACCTCTCACGTAGAGTATGAAACCGAAACCCGTCACTATGCACACGTTGACTGCCCGGGCCACGCCGACTATGTTAAAAACATGATCACCGGCGCTGCTCAAATGGACGGTGCTATCCTGGTTGTATCCGCAGCTGACGGCCCGATGCCTCAAACTCGTGAGCACATCCTGCTGGCTCGCCAAGTAGGCGTTCCCGCTATGGTTGTATTCCTGAACAAAGTTGACATGGTTGACGACGAAGAACTGCTGGAACTGGTTGAAATGGAAGTTCGCGAACTGCTGAGCTCCTATGAATTCCCTGGCGATGACATCCCCGTTGTTGCTGGTTCCGCTCTGAAAGCTCTGGAAGGCGACGCAAAATACGAAGCTAAAATCCTCGAGCTGATGGATGCTGTTGATAACTACATTCCCCTGCCGGAACGTGCTACCGACAAACCCTTCCTGATGCCTGTCGAAGACGTATTCACCATCACCGGTCGTGGCACCGTTGCTACCGGTCGTGTTGAGCGTGGTACCATCAAAGTTGGCGATACCATCGAAATCGTTGGTATGAAAGAAGAAAAGAAAACCACCGTTGTAACTGGCGTTGAAATGTTCCGCAAACTGCTGGACGAAGCAGTTGCTGGTGATAACGTAGGCTGCCTGCTGCGTGGTGTTGACCGTAAAGAAATCGAGCGTGGCCAAGTACTGTCCAAACCCGGTTCCATTCATCCCCACACCAAATTCAAAGGTGAAGTTTATGTACTGACCAAAGAAGAGGGTGGCCGTCACACTCCGTTCTTCAACGGCTATCGTCCCCAATTCTACTTCCGTACCACTGACGTTACTGGCGTAACCGAACTGCCCGAAGGCATCGAAATGGTAATGCCTGGCGATAACGTAACCATGGAAGTTGAACTGATCACCCCGATCGCTATCGAAAAAGGTCTGCGTTTCGCTATCCGCGAAGGTGGCCGTACCGTTGGCGCTGGTGTTGTATCCGAAGTTGTAGAAGCTTAATTAATAAGTTTTTAAGTTAGTTCCCTAATATGAGGGGGGCGCATGTCCCCCTCATATTCTTATGTTTATTGGTATGGCCCTGCGATGATGTGAAAGGTTGCTTGCCTGTGTGACAGGGAGATTTTCACGGAGTATGTCCGTTCATAGAAACTGGGCGATTTTAGGAGGAAATTTTTTAATGGCTAAGTCTAAAAAGATTAGAATACGCCTGAAAGCGTATGACCACAAAGCACTTGATCAAAGTGCTGCAAAGATCGTTGAAACTGCAAAAAACACCGGTGCTCAAGTATCCGGTCCTATTCCCCTTCCTACTGAGAAGAACATTTATACTATTCTGCGTTCCCCTCATGTAAACAAAGACTCTCGTGAGCAATTCGAAATGCGTACTCACAAAAGACTTGTTGACATTCTGGAACCCACCGCAAAGACCGTAGATGCTCTGATGCGTCTTGATCTTCCCGCTGGCGTAGATATCGAAATCAAACTGTAAGGAGGAGGTGCAATGATGGCTAAAGGTATCTTAGGCAAAAAACTGGGTATGACCCAAATTTTTGAAGCAGACGGCAGATTGATTCCTGTTACTGTTGTAGAAGCAGGTCCCTGCGTTGTACTTCAAAACAAAACCGAAGAAACAGACGGTTACAATGCTGTACAAATCGGTTTCGGCGAAATGAAAGAAAAACACACCACCAAACCGATGAAAGGCCATTTTGACAAAGCTGGTGTAGCACCGGTTAAATTTGTCAGAGAATTGCGTTTGTCTGCTCCTTCTGAATATACAGTCGGCGACAAAATTACCGCTGACATTTTTGCTGCAGGTGAATTAATCGACGCTTCCGGCGTTTCCCGCGGCAAAGGCTTCGCAGGCACTATTAAGCGTCACAATTTCGCTCGCGGTCCTATGAAACATGGTTCTAAATCTCATCGTGAGCCTGGTTCTATGGGTCCCATGCATTCCGGTCCTGGCGGCCGCGTAATCAAAGGCAAAAAACTGCCTGGCCGTATGGGTGGCGTAAATGCAACTGTTCAACGTCTGACCGTTGTTAAGGTTGACGCTGAGCGCAATCTTATCCTGGTTAAGGGTGCTATTCCGGGCGCTGCAGGTTCTTTTGTAGTCCTGAAAGAAACCGTTAAACCGAAGAAATAAGATAAGCGAAAGAAAGGAGGATGCTTCTAATGCCGAAGTTATCAGTATATAATATCTCCGGTGAAATTACCGGTGAAATAGAATTAAATGAAATCGTATTTGGCGTTGAGTTCAACGAAGCTGTTGTTCATCAAGCAGTTGTAATGCAACTGGCTAACCAACGTCAAGGTACTTCCGCAACTAAAACCCGTGCCATGGTTCGCGGCGGTGGTCGTAAACCTTGGAAACAAAAAGGCACTGGCCGCGCTCGTTGCGGTTCCAACCGTTCTCCTGTATGGGTTGGCGGCGGTACCACTTTTGGTCCCCAACCTCGCAGCTATGCTAAGAAAATGCCTCGTCAAGCTCGTCGTTTAGCTCTGCGTTGCGCACTTTCCGCTAAAGTTGCAGCAGGTCAAGTAGTAGTTGTTGAAGGTCTGACCTTCGATGCTCCGAAAACCAAAAACGTAGCAGCTCTGCTGAACGCTTTCGAAGCTGCTGACGCAAAAGCACTGCTGATTACTGCAGCTGCTGACAAAAACGTAGAACTGTCCGCACGTAACATGCCGAAAGTTACTACTATCACCACCATGGGTCTGAACTGCTTTGACATCCTGAACAGCAACAAGGTTATCCTTGCTAAAGAAGCTGTAGAAAAAATTGAGGAGGTGCTCGCATAATGGCTGCTGAACCGCGTGATTTACTGATTCGCCCCATCATTACCGAGAAAACCTCTCAAATGATGCAGGAAAACAAATATACTTTTCAGGTTCCCCTGACTGCTAACAAAGTTGAGATTCGTCAAGCTATCGAATCCATCTTCAACGTAAAAGTTGTTAATGTAAATACTATCCGCGTAATGGGCAAAACCAAACGTATGGGTAAGTATGTTGGCAAACGTTCCGATTATAAGAAAGCAATCGTGAAGCTTGCTGAAGGCAATACGATTCCCCTTTTCGAAGGAATGTAATTGACGTAATATAAGGAGGAAAGTAAAATGGCTATTAAAAGCTTTAATCCGTATTCTCCTTCCAGACGCTTTATTACTGTGTCTGCCTTCGAAGAGATTACGACTGATAAGCCCTACCGCCCGCTTGTTGAAAAACTTGGTAAACATGCAGGCCGTAACAACACCGGTAAAATGACTGTTCGCCATCAAGGCGGCGGCCATAAGAGACAATATCGTATCATCGACTTCAAACGCAACAAAGACGGTATTCCGGCTAAAGTTGCTACCATCGAGTACGATCCTAACCGTAACGCTCGTATCGCTCTGGTTAACTATGTTGACGGCGAAAAACGTTACATCATCGCTCCTCTTGGCTTACAAGTTGGCGATATGATTGAAAGCGGTCCGGAAGCTGACATCAAAGTTGGTAACTGCCTGCCGCTGAAAAACATTCCGCTGGGTACTGAAGTACACAACGTAGAGCTGAAAATTGGCAAAGGTGGTCAATTAGCACGTAGTGCTGGTTCCTCCGCTCAATTGATGGCTAAAGAAGGCAACTACGCTCTGCTCCGTCTTCCTTCCGGCGAAATCCGTAAAGTACATATCAACTGCCGCGCTACCATCGGTCAAGTTGGTAACATCGATGCTGAAAACGTAACCATTGGTAAAGCAGGCCGCAGCCGTTGGCTGGGTATCCGCCCTGCAAACCGTGGTGTAGTAATGAATCCTAATGACCATCCGCACGGCGGTGGCGAAGGCCATTCTCCTGTTGGTCGTAAGCGTCCTGTTACTCCTTGGGGTAAATGCGCTTTTGGTACCCGTACTCGTAAAGAGAAAAAGGCTTCTACTCGCTTAATTCTGAAACGTAGAACCAAATAATAGAAGGATAAGGAAAGGAGGCTAACCTAGTGTCCAGATCAGTTAAAAAGGGACCTTTTGTCCATGCTAGTCTTTTGAAAAAAATCGACGCGCTTAATGCCGCTAATGATAAAAAAGTTGTGAAGACCTGGTCTCGCAGCTCTACTATTATTCCGTCTTTCGTTGGTCACACCATTGCGGTTCATGACGGACGCAAACATGTTCCGGTATTCGTTACCGAGGATATGGTAGGCCACAAACTGGGTGAATTTGCACCTACTCGTACTTACAAGGGTCACGCAGACAAGACCACTTCTTTAAGATAAGGGAAAGGGGGGCACAATAACATGGAAGCAAAAGCAATTGCAAAATTTATCCGTATTGCGCCGCGCAAACTGCGCATCGTAATCAATCTGATCCGCGGTAAATCCGTAGGTGAAGCATTCGCGATCCTCAAACACACCCCGAAGGTTGGTTCTGAGGTAATCGAAAAAGTTCTGCGCAGTGCAGTAGCTAACGCAGAGCATAACTATGACATGAACGTTGATAACCTGATCGTTTCTTCCTGCTTTGTAGATCAAGGCCCGACCATGAAACGTATTCATCCTCGTTCTCGTGGACAGGCTTTCAAAATTCTGAAACGTTCTAGCCACGTAACTGTAGCAGTTAAAGAAAAATAATAATCCCGTAAGAAGGAGGGAAAAGATAGTGGGTCAAAAAGTTAATCCGCATGGTCTCCGTGTTGGCGTTATCAAAGGTTGGGACTCCAAATGGTACGCTGATAGAGATTATGAAAAATATCTGTTAGAAGACATCAAAATTCGTGAATTCATTAAAGAAAAACAGTTCTTGTCCGGCATTTCTAAAGTAGAAATCGAACGCGCATCCAACAAAGCCCGCATTTCCATCCATACTGCTAAACCTGGTATGGTAATCGGTCGTCAAGGCAGCAACATCGAACTGCTGAAAGAAGACCTGAAGAAAATGACTGATAGCGCTGTTGAAATCAACATTGTTGAAGTTAAAACCCCGGATATGGACGCAACTTTGGTTGCAGAGAACATCGCAGCTCAACTGGAACGCCGCATCGCTTTCCGTCGTGCTATGAAACAATGCGTTGGTCGCACCATGCGTATGGGCGCTAAAGGTATCAAAATTACCTGTGGCGGTCGTCTGGGCGGCGCTGAAATCGCTCGTAGCGAAAGCTATCGCGAAGGCAGCATTCCTCTGCACACTCTGCGTGCTGACATTGACTATGGCACTGCAGAAGCACATACCACTTATGGCCGCATCGGCGTAAAAGTATGGATTTACAAAGGCGAAGTCCTTCCTGAGAGCAAAGTAGCAGTTAAAGCTGCTCCGGCAAAGGAGGCATAATCTGACATGTTATTACCGAAGAGAGTTAAACATCGTAAACAACATAGAGGTCGTATGACCGGTCGTGCAATGCGTGGTAATCGCATCGCTCATGGCGATTATGGTCTGGTAGCTTTGGAACCTGCTTGGGTTACCAACCGTCAAATCGAGGCAGCTCGTATCGCTATGACCCGTTACATCAAACGTGGCGGTCAAGTTTGGATTCAAATTTTCCCGGATAAACCGATTACTGCAAAACCGGCAGAGACTCGTATGGGTTCCGGTAAAGGTTCTCCGGAGTACTGGGTAGCAGTAGTTAAACCTGGTCGCGTGCTGTTCGAGATGAATGGTGTAGCTGAAGAAGTTGCTAAAGAAGCTATGCGTCTTGCAAGCCACAAACTGCCTATCAAATGCAAATTTGTGACCCGCGCACAACAGGAAGCTGAAGCTGCCGCACAAGAAAAGGGTGGTGAAGCTTAATGAAAACAACAGAAATTCGTGAATTGTCTGCTGCTGAGTTAGACACCAAATTGGCAGATTTAAAAAAGGAACTCTTCAATCTGCGTTTTCAAATGGCAACCGGTCAATGTGAAAACCCGATGAAAATTCGTGAGGTAAAGAAATCCATTGCCCGTATCAAAACAATCCAGCGCGAACGCGAACTGAAGGCATAATTGTTTTGGAGATTAACAAGGAGGAAACAGTCGTGACCGAAGAAAGAAACGCACGTGTTACCCGTACTGGTAAAGTTGTCAGCGATAAAATGCAGAAAACTGTCGTAGTTGCAGTAGAACGTTTCGTTCAGCATCCGCTGTACAAAAAAGGCGTACAACATACTATTAAATTAAAAGCTCATGACGAAAACAACGAAGCACACATTGGCGACGTAGTTGAAATTATGCAAACTCGTCCCCTGTCTAAAGACAAATGCTGGCGTGTAGTTGAAATTGTAGAGCGTGCAAAATAATTTTGCCGTATAGATAGATCGGCAAGGGAGGGAAATCCATGATACAACAACAAACTATCCTTAATGTTGGTGATAACACCGGCGCTAAGAAAGTTATGTGTATCCGTGTATTAGGCGGTTCTTACCGTAGATATGCTAATATCGGTGACGTTATCGTATGTGCTGTTAAAGATGCATCACCCGGTGGCGTTGTAAAAAAAGGTGACGTAGTTAAAGCAGTTGTTGTTCGTTCCGTGAAAGGTGTTCGTCGTGCTGACGGCTCCTATATCCGTTTCGACGAGAACGCAGCAGTTATCATTAAAGACGACAAGAGCCCTCGTGGCACCCGTATTTTCGGACCTGTTGCTCGCGAACTGCGTGATAAAGATTACATGAAAATTATTTCTCTGGCACCGGAAGTGCTGTAAGAAATCAGATAACAACGCACTGTAAGGAGGTGTTCTTGACATGGCAAATGCTGTAAAGCTGCATGTTAAAAAAGGCGATACCGTTCTTGTTCTGTCCGGTAAGGATAAAGGCAAGCAAGGTAAGATCGTTGAAGCTCTGCCTAAGAAAGCCAAAGTAGTTGTCGAAGGCATCAATAAAGTTAAACGTCATACCAGACCGTCTCAGGCAAATCCTCAAGGCGGCATCATCACTAAAGAAGCTCCGATTGTTGCTTCCAAAGTAATGTTGGTATGCCCGGCTTGCAAAAAAGCTACTCGTATTCAAAAGACCCTGGTTGCTGGTTCCTATGTTAGAACCTGCAAAAAATGTGGCGAAGTAATCGATAAATAATTTTTCCGGGAAAGGAGGAAAATACTGAATGGCAAAGACCAGATTGCAAGAAAAATATTTGTCTGAGGTTGTTAAAGGCCTGCAAGACAAATTTCAATATAAAAATGTAATGGAAATTCCCAAAGTTGAGAAAGTAATTATCAACATGGGTGTTGGTGAAGCAGTAGCTAACAGCAAAGCACTTGAGTCCGCAGTTGCTGATATGACTCAAATCGCTGGCCAAAAGCCGGTTATCACCAAAGCTAAAAAATCCATCGCAAACTTCAAAGTACGTCAAGGTATGCCCCTCGGCACCAAAGTTACCCTGCGTGGCGACCGCATGTACTACTTCCTTGATAAACTGATGAACCTCGCACTGCCCCGCGTACGTGACTTCCGTGGCGTTAGCGCAACCGCATTTGACGGCCGTGGCAACTATGCCCTGGGCCTGAAAGAGCAATTGATTTTCCCGGAAATCGAGTATGATAAGATCGACAAAGTTCGTGGCATGGATATCATCATCGTAACTACCGCTAAGACTGACGAGGAAGCTAGAGAATTACTCAGACTCCTTGGCATGCCCTTTAGCGCATAAGTGAGGAGGGAATACATTGGCTAAAAAAGCCCTGATCGAAAAATGGAAAGGTGAGCCTAAGTTTGAAGTTCGCCGTTATAACCGCTGCAAAGTTTGCGGCAGACCTCATGGCTATATGCGTAAATTTGGCCTCTGCCGTATCTGCTTCCGTGAATATGCATACAAAGGAGCTATTCCGGGCGTAACCAAAGCAAGCTGGTAATACAGACTACTAAGGAAGGAGGGTATTTAAGTATGGTAATGACTGACCCGATCGCTGATATGCTTACCCGTATTCGTAACGCAAATTCAGTTAATCATGATAGAGTTGAAATCCCCAGCAGCAAGATTAAAGTTGCAATCGCTGAAATCCTGAAAGCTGAGGGCTTCATTAAAGATTTCGAAGTTATTGCTGACAGCAAACAAGGTGTTATCCGTGTCAGCCTGAAATACGGTGCTAACAAAGAGAAAGTTATCTCTGGCATTAAACGTATTTCCAAACCTGGTCTGAGAGTTTACTCTCAAAAAGACCAACTGCCTAGAGTCCTCGGAGGTCTGGGTATCGCATTGATTTCTACTTCTCAAGGCCTGATGACCGATAAAGCTGCACGTAAAGCTGGTCTGGGCGGCGAAGTACTCGCATACGTATGGTAATACTTGAAAGATAGGAGGTGCTCGTAAGTGTCTAGAATTGGTAAGATGCCAATTACTGTTCCCGCTGGTGTAACAGTTACTATTGAAAATAACTATGTGACCGTTAAAGGTCCTAAAGGCGAACTTGCTCGCCAAATCAGCAAAAACATGAAATTGACCCTGGACAACGGTGTTCTGACTGTTGAACGTCCTAACGATGAAAAAGAAAACCGTGCTCTCCATGGTCTGTCCCGTACCTTGATTAACAACATGGTAGTAGGCGTAACCCAAGGTTTCAGCAAAACTCTGGAAATCAACGGCGTTGGCTACCGTGCTGCTCTGCAAGGTAAAAACATCAACTTTACTCTGGGTTTCTCTCACCCGGTAATCAAAGAGCCGCCTGCAGGTATTACCTTTGAAGTGCCTTCTCCGAACAAGATCGTTGTAAGTGGCGCTAACAAAGAGGTTGTAGGCGCTGTTGCTGCTGACATCCGCACCCTGCGTCCGCCTGAACCTTATAAAGGTAAAGGTATCCGTTACGAGGGCGAATTTGTTCGTCGTAAGGTTGGTAAAGCTGGCGCTAAAGGTAAGAAATAATTTCTAAAAGAAGGGAGTGAAACTCTTGCTTAACAGAGTTGATAAAAACGAGAAACGTCAAAAACGTCATCTCCGTTCTCGTAGATATATTATCGGTACAGCAGAAAGACCTCGTCTGAACGTATATCGTTCCTTGTCCAATATTTATGCACAAGTAATTAACGATGAGACCGGCGAAACCATCGCTGCTGCTAGCACCGTTGAAAAGAACATGAAAGAAACCTATGGTGGCAACATCGAGGCTGCTAAAGCTGTAGGTAAGGCAATTGCTGAAAAAGCTATGGCTAAAGGCGTAAAAGAAGTAGTATTTGATCGTGGTGGTTACCTGTACCATGGTCGTGTAGCTGCTCTTGCTGAAGCTGCTCGTGAAGCTGGCCTGGTATTCTAAGAGAAGGAGGAAATAAAGTGGCGAACTTCGAAAATAAAGAAAACGAATTACAAGAAAGAGTCGTTTTCATCAACCGTGTTGCTAAGGTTGTTAAAGGCGGACGTCGTTTCTCCTTCGCTGCACTTGTTGTTGTAGGTGACGAAAATGGTCATGTAGGTATGGGTCTTGGTAAAGCTGCTGAGGTTCCCGAAGCTATTCGTAAAGGCGTAGAAGACGCTAAGAAAAACATGATCTCTGTACCCCTGGTTGGTACTAGTATCCCCCATGAAATCATTGGTGTATTCGGCGCAGGCCGCGTATTCCTGAAACCGGCTGCAGAAGGTACCGGCGTTATCGCTGGCGGCCCTGTTCGTGCCGTACTGGAACTGGCTGGCGTACGTGATATTCTGACTAAATCTCAAGGTTCTTCTAACCCGAACAACATGGTTCGTGCAACCATTGAAGGTCTGAAGTCCCTGAAGAGTGCTGAAGCTGTTGCAGCTCTGCGTGGTAAAACCGTAGAAGAATTGTTGGGCTAAGGAGGACTTTGTCATGGCACAAATTAAAATCACTCTGACCCGCAGCTTGATCGGTTACCCGAAAGATCAACGTGCAACCGTTAAAGCTCTGGGCTTAGGTAAAATCAATACTTTCGTAGTTAAAGAAGATACTCCGACTATTCGCGGCATGGTTCATAAAGTTAACCATCTCGTGAAGGTTGAAGAAGCGTAAGAAGGAGGCATAAGCAATGAATTTACATGAATTGTCTCCCGCTCCGGGATCTAAACGTGAAGCTGTTCGCGTAGGCCGTGGTCTGGGCTCCGGTCTGGGCAAGACTTCCGGTAAAGGCCAAAAAGGTCAAAAATCTCGTTCCGGCGGCGTTAAACGCCCTGGTTTCGAAGGTGGTCAAAGACCTCTGTACCTGCGTCTGCCGAAACGTGGCTTCTACAATAAATTCGGTAAAGATTATGTTGAAATCAACGTTAGCGTTCTCAACCGTTTCGAGGACGATACCGTTGTTGATCCTGTAATGCTCATCGAGGAAGGCATTATTAAGAACATCCGTGATGGTGTTCGTATCCTCGGCAATGGTGAATTAACCAAAAAGCTTACCGTTCAAGCTATGGGCTTCAGCAAAACCGCTGAAGAAAAAATTATTGCAGCAGGCGGCAAGGTTGAGGTGATCTAAAGTGTTAGCAGCCCTTGCAAACATATTTAGAATTACAGAACTCAGGCAAAAAGTTGTATTTACTCTCGCCATGTTCATCGTATTCAGGGCTGGAACACATATACCTGTTCCTGGCGTAAATGCTGCTGTAATCGAACAGCTTTTCCAGAGTGGTAATCTCTTTGGATTGCTGGATATGTTCAGTGGTGGCGCCTTGAGCAAATTCTCCATTTTTGCTATGAGTATTACCCCATACATTAATGCTTCAATTATTTTGCAGCTCTTAAAGGTTGTCGTACCGACCTTGGAACAATGGTCCAAGGAAGGCGAAGAGGGCTTCAAGAAAACCACCAAGCTGACTCGTATGCTGACAGTCGGCTTGGGCTTCATCCAAGCGTGTGGTATGGCCTATGGCCTGCGTGAAGCAATCAATAACCCCGGAATTGGCTCAATTCTGCTGATTGCTCTTACGCTTACTACAGGCACCGTATTCCTGATGTGGATTGGTGAGCAGATTACTGCTAAGGGTGTTGGTAATGGTATTTCCTTGATTATCTTCGCAGGTATCGTTTCCAGACTTCCTGATGGACTGCAGGTAATTTTCCAATACTTACAGGCTGGCACGGTTAATTTATTGAACGTAATTTTGTTCGCGGCTATCGCTTTGGCAATGATTATCTTTGTAATCATGATTTCCCAAGGCATTCGCAAAATTCCCGTTCAATACGCCAAGCGTGTTGTTGGTAGAAGAACTTACGGCGGTTCTACAAGCTACCTTCCTTTGAAGGTTAACCAAGCAGGTGTAATTCCTATCATCTTCGCATCTTCTGTGTTGATGTTCCCGATTACTATTGCTCAGTTTGTAGACATCCCCTGGGTTAAATCCATGGGGCAGATGCTGGGCTGGGGTACTCCCCTCCACACTACCTTATACATTCTCATGATTCTCTTCTTCACCTACTTCTATACAGCTGTTAGCTTGAATATCGGTGATTTGGCAGATAACATGAAGAAGAATGGCGGCTTTATCCCGGGCATTCGCCCTGGTAAGCCTACCAGCGATTATCTGGACAGAGTTATGTCTAGAATTACCTTGGCAGGCGCTATCTTCCTCTCATTAATCGCGCTGATGCCTAATGTAATAGGCTGGATGACTAAAATTGAAGGTATCTACTTCGGTGGTACCGCACTCTTGATCGTCGTCGGTGTTGCCTTGGATACTATGAAGCAAATAGAGTCCTTGGTACTGATGCGTCACTATCATGGCTTTATGAAATAGGAGGAATACAGAATGTATATTCTTTTAATGGGCCCTCCGGGTGCTGGTAAAGGCACTCAAGCAGAAAGATTAGTTGAAGAATTCAAAATTCCTCATATCTCCACTGGAGACATGTTCCGTGCAGCTGTAAAGCAAGGCACCGAACTTGGTAAAGAGGCTAAAAAATATATGGATGCCGGCGGACTTGTTCCCGACGTCGTAACCATTGGCATTGTTCGTGAAGGCCTGTCCAAACCCGAATGTGCTGAAGGCTTCATGTTAGATGGTTTTCCGAGAACTGAAGAGCAAGCAGTTGCTCTCGACGGAATTCTCAGCGAGCTGGGCATTAAATTGACCGGTGTCATCAATATCGCTGTTCCTGATGCAGAATTGGTTGGCAGAGTGACTGGTAGACGCATTTGCAAAGCTTGTGGCGCTACCTACCATGTAAGCTTCAATCCTAGCAAGGTCGAAGGTGTATGTGACAAATGCGGTGGTGCTCTTTATCAACGTGATGACGATAAAGAAGAAACCGTAGTAAATCGTTTGCATGCATATCATGCACAAACTGAACCGTTGATCGAGTACTACAAAAAACAAGGTGTATATAAAGATATCGATGGCCTGCAAGCTATTGACAAGGTATATGCTGATGTTAAAGCTAGTCTCGGCTGCAGCAAATAAGGAGGTACACTGTGTCCAAACAAGACGTAATTGAAGTTGAAGGCACAATTCTTGAAGCACTTCCCAACGCTATGTTCCAGGTACAACTGGTAAACGGTCATGTGATTTTAGCACATATTTCCGGTAAGATTCGTATGAACTTCATCAAGATTTTGCCTGGTGACAAGGTTACTGTGGAGTTGACTCCGTACGACCTCAATCGTGGAAGAATAACTTATCGTTTTAAATAACCAAAACAGGCAAAGAGGAGGTTTAATTTATGAAAGTAAGACCGTCTGTTAAGCCAATATGTGAAAAATGCAAAGTCATTAAACGTAAAGGCCATGTAATGGTAATTTGCGAAAACCCGAAACATAAACAAAAACAAGGTTAAGAAGGAGGTGCACTTTAATGGCACGTATTTCTGGTGTCGATTTACCGAGAGACAAACGTATCGAGTACGCTCTGCCGTACATCTATGGCATTGGCTTGACTCTTTCTCGTGAAATCTTAGCTAAAACTGGTATTAATCCGGACACTCGCGTTCGTGATCTGACTGAAGATGAAGTAGCGAAAATCCGCGAAACTCTGGATACTGAATATAAAGTAGAAGGTGACCTCCGTCGTGAGGAATCCCTCAACATCAAACGCTTAATCGAAATCGGCAGCTATCGCGGCAGAAGACATCGTATGGGTCTGCCCGTTCGCGGCCAAAATACCAAAAACAATGCCCGCACCCGTAAAGGTCCGAAACGTACTATTGCAGGCAAAAAGAAATAATTAGCGAGGGAGGGATAAACCAGTGGCTGGCAAGAAAGTTGTTCGCAACAAGAAAAAAGTTAGCAAAAATATTCTTAGCGGTGTAGCGCACATTCGCTCCACCTTCAATAATACTATTGTTACCATCTCTGATACCGAAGGTAACGTTTTGAGCTGGGCATCCGCTGGCGGCCTCGGTTTCCGTGGTAGCCGTAAGAGCACTCCGTTTGCTGCACAAATGGCTGCAGAAGAAGCAACCAAAGCTGCAATGGAACATGGCTTAAAACAAGTTGAAGTATATGTAAAAGGTCCTGGCGCTGGCCGTGAAGCTGCAATTCGTGCACTTCAAGCTGCAGGTCTCGAAGTTAACTCCATTAAAGACGTTACTCCGATTCCGCACAATGGCTGCCGTCCGCCGAAACGTAGAAGAGTATAATTGGAGGTGTAAATAGATGGCAATCGATAGAACGCCTGTCCTGAAAAGATGCAGATCTTTAGGCTTAGCTCCTCAATTTCTGGGTGTTAACAAGGAATCCAAACGCCAAGCTAGACGCCAAAACAGAAAAAAGAGCGAATACGGCATTCAATTAACTGAAAAACAAAAAGCTAAATTTATCTATGGTGTCCTGGAAAGACAATTCCGTGGCTACTATGATAAAGCTAAAAAGATGGAAGGTATCGCTGGTGAAAACCTGCTGATCCTCCTCGAGAGAAGAATCGATAACGTAGTTTATCGTCTGGGCCTGGCTAGCACTCGTCGTCAAGCTCGCCAAATCGTAAGACATGGCCACATTGCTGTAAACGGCAAACGTCTGGACATTCCTTCCGCTATGGTATATGCTGGTGACGTTATTTCCGTAATGGAAAATAGCCGTTCCAAAGAATACTTCAAAGGCATGGATGAGAAAATGGCTGCTGTAACCTCTCCGGCTTGGCTGGTACAAGATACCGCTAACCTGGGTGGTAAAGTTGACCGTTATCCTACTCGTGAGGAAATTGATGTTCCTATCGAAGAGCAGCTCATCATCGAGTTGTACTCCAAATAATTAGTGAACATCTTGTGCCACCCACTTATGTGACGTATTGTGGTAATACGCGATAGAAGGAGGCTTTCCGAATGATTGAAATTGAGAAACCTAAAATGGTGACAGCTGAAATCAGCGAAGATGGTCGCTATGGCAAATTCGTTTGGGAGCCCCTGGAAAGAGGCTACGGCATTACACTGGGCAATAGCTTGCGCCGTGTACTGCTTTCCTCCCTTCCGGGTGCAGCAGTTAAGTACGTTAAAATTGACGGCGTACTGCACGAGTTTGCTACAATTCCTGGTGTTCGTGAAGATGTTGCAGACATCATTCTGAACATTAAGGCGTTGTGCTTAAAAATGGAATGCGAAGAAGAAAAAATCCTGCGTATCGAATGCTCTGGTGAGCAGGAAGTTACTGCAGCAAGCATTATTGCTGATGCAGATGTAGAGATTTTGAACCCTGAGCTGCACATTGCGACTTTAGATAAAGACGCAGTTTTCAATATGGAAATCCATGTTGATAAAGGCCTTGGCTACGTTCCTGCAGATAAGAATAAACTTGCAGATCAACCCATTGGTACTATCCCTGTAGATTCTATCTACTCTCCGATTACCAGAGTTAAATTTGCAGTTAATGATACTCGCGTAGGTAATGTTACCAACTACGACAAGCTTACTTTAGAAGTTTGGACTGATGGCAGCGTTATGCCTGATGAAGCTGTAAATATGGCTTCCGGCATCTTAATTGATTATCTCAAGTTGTTCCAAACCGGCGATGTTGCTAAACCTATGATTAGCGTAGCTGGTGGCTCTGAACCGGAAGGTGTAGAGCCTGAAAAACCGGGTCCTGGTTCAATGAACATCGAGGATCTTGATTTCTCCGCACGTAGCAATAACTGCTTGCGTCGCGCAGGTATCAATACCGTTGATGATTTGACTCAGAAATCCGAAGAAGATATGATGAAAGTTCGTAACTTGGGTCGTAAGTCCCTGGATGAAATCAAGAAAAAATTGAGTGATCTGGGATTGTCCTTACGCAAGAACGAAGAAGAATAATAAGGGGGTCAGAAGCACATGGCATACAGAAAACTGGGTCGTAACTCCAGCAACCGTAAGGCTCTGTTTCGCAGCATTTTAACTTCCTTCTTCAAATATGGCAGAATCGAAACTACCATTACCAAAGCTAAAGAAGTTGCTAAGCATTCCGCTGAACTGATTACTTTGGCAAAACGCAATGACTTGCACGCTCGTCGTCAAGTTTTGGCTATCCTGGTTGACGAAACTGTAACCAAAAAACTTTTTGAAGAAATTGCTCCGAAATATGAAGGCAGACAAGGCGGCTTTACTCGCATTTACAGAGTAGGTCCTCGTCGTGGTGATGCTGCAGAAATGGCTATCATCGAGCTCATCTAATCAGAGTTTTCAAAAGCAGGAACTTAGGTTCCTGCTTTTTTTATGCTTAAAAGTATGTGATACTTGTTCAAAATAGGTAAATAAGAAATATACGTAGCACATCTGTAAAAATTTAATAGTAGTGATTTATGCAAAGTACAAAGGTTAAAGCTTGACGATATTAACAAATTCTAACCTTTGTATTTTTATTTAGGGTACACCAATAGGTTTATTACGGTTGATATACTAATTAAAGAATATTTTAGATATATGAAAGAGTAGTTTAGATACGTGAATAGGAAGTAGGTTGTATTGCTTAAACTTTCTAGATATTTTTGTAAATAGCTTTACGGTAGCAGGCTATTATAGTTGGAATAGGCTGTAGGTTATTTTGCTTCTTATTTATATAGTGATATAATGAACAATATAGTAGGTTGCTCGAGATTATAAGGTAAAATGGTTTGTACAAGATGACGATAACTATAGAATTAGTATTATAGGCTTGTGAGATAGGTAAATGTTCTAGGGAGTCTATAATGCTTTGTAGTGATAATATAGAGGATGTTGGTTATGTACTACTAGCTGTATTTAATGGTAGTAGTTAAAGGCAAATATAAGCAGTATGCTGAATAGATAACAATTTATCAGAAGATTTCCCGGGAAATACATAAAGATATTTAGGTGATTAGATATATTGGTAAAAATATAGAGTATATTTATGATGTGATATCTTGATTGGATAGTAAACAATCAAGGTCAAAGGAGGTAAGTATGCTAACAAAAAGCTTTATTGAATTCTTATACGAGGCGGCCCATATTCAGCGGTGGAACGATCATATCCGTCCCTGTGGTTTTACGGAGCTGGATAAACAGGCTCACAAGATGATGATTATGTATGTGTTGGCTCGTCATGAAGAGGATGACCATGGCGCTAAGCTTAATTGGCGTGTATTGGTAGAGGGGGGAATTTTTGAGTTTTTGCATAGAAATGTGTTGACTGATATTAAGCCACCTGTGTTTCATGAGCTGATGCGTGTACATGGTAAGGAGCTTAATGCTTGGGTTTATAAAGAGCTTAAACGTCGTATTCCTGATATTGATGCAGATTTGATGGAAAAGATTAAAACATATTTTGAAGATAGCAGCTACTATCCTAAGGAAAAGAAAATTTTACGAGCAGCACATTATTTGGCAAGCCAATGGGAGTTTGGTCTTATTTATCACTTTAATCAAGGCATTTATGGTATTGAAGATACAAAGCAGGCGATTGATAGTGAGATTGAAGACCATTTTGATTTAGCAGGCGTGCAGAAGCTGGCACTTAAGGGCAAGAGCAGCAAGTTTGTGGACTTGATTGGTCAGCTGCGTTTTCAAAAACGCTGGGCACAGTCACCGCGTGTACCAGAGACATCTGTTATGGGACATGTACTTTTGGTAGCTATTATGGCGTACTTTTGCGCAGTGGAAATGAAGGCTTCTGATGAGCGTATTGTAAGTGATTTTTTGTGCGGCTTGTTCCATGATTTGCCAGAGGTACTGACTAGAGATATTATTTCTCCTATAAAGCGCAGTGTAGAGGGATTGGACGATTTAATTAAAAAGATTGAGGAGCG
>Magnolia_p2__coassemble_542_pt1 | contig 71764 bp, 66 predicted proteins | sample Magnolia_p2__metabat2_low_PE_029 | metagenome-assembled genome bin Magnolia_p2 | reverse complement strand
ATTTTCATTATGTTCCTAAAATAGGATTAACAGATGAGGGATAATCCCCCATCTGTTTCCCATTAAAATTATATTTAGATATCAAAAGTTGCAGACAAAGTAATGGTACGCGGAGCGCCCAAGGATAAGCTGCTGCTTCCAGAACGTGCTTTCCAATAATCTTTACCAGCTACGTTATAGCACATTAAATCAAAGGTTACAGGAGTATTGCTCAGTTTAGTCTTGTAAGAAGCGCCTAAGTCAAAGGTTACTGTAGAAGGAACTTCAAGAGTACCATTATTGATAGTAGTAGAATCAACATAGTTAACTCTGCCAATTAAGGATGTTTTGTCATCAGCATGATAGATAGCACCCAACACACCGGACCATTCAGCAGCACCATTTACAGTTTTACCATTCAGCTCTGCTTTGGAAGTTTTCTTCATCTTAGCATCTAAGTACATGATGCCACCCATTACATCCCATTTTTCAGCAATATTGCCGTTAAAGCTCCACTCAAAGCCTCTATTATTTTGTTCACCATCCATACGCAGGTATTTTTTTCCATTTTCCCAGCTATCAATAGTGTTTTCTTGTGTAATATCAAAATAGCTAATATTATTCAATACATTACCAGTTTTAAATCTTACACCAATTTCATTTTGTTTGGATTTTGCAGGATCCAGCATTTGACCACCATTTGCATAGTCATTGTTAGTTGATACCATGCTACCCATACCAAAGCTTTCAGTATGACCAGCATACACCATTACATCATCATTGACTCTGTAGTTAATAGCGTAAGTCGGGCAAATTGCATCAGATTCTTGATCAGGTTTACCAGAAGCTACACGTTTAGCATCATGTCCATGAAGACCAAGTGTTAATTGTAACTTATCGTCTAGCATCTTCATAGTGTCTACAATATGCCAACCTGTCATATATGTATCATTAGTATGAGCAGGATTCCAAGTTGCTATACCAGGATTAGGCCACTTATTATCTTGGTAGATGTTGCCAGTCTGATTCTTCCAAGACCAGTTGGGGTTGTTTTCTAACCAGTAGTTCATCCAGTTTTTATCAGCACCAATTACAAAATCATTTTTAACAGCACCAATTTTAAAGTTACCCTTTAAGCCGATGCCTGCGTATTTTTTTGTCAAAGCTAAAGGATAGTTGGTCATGCTAATAGTAAAATCACCTTTATTGTTAATAATTTTAGGATTGCCATCAATATAGCCATACCAGTCTTCTCTATGATATCCAGCATTAATAAAGGCTGTCAGATTCTCATTCAACTTTTGTTCATGATTTAATGCTGCAATCCAATCATCATATTCATTATAAGACCAATCAGGTTTGTACAATTTATCACTTGCAGGTGCATCTGGCAAATCAGTAACAGCAGAATCAAAGCTGAAGGCACCAGGACCACCTTCATGGTTTACATGGTTGTAGCCTAAAAGCAGATTTGTTTTAGATTTCTCATCTTCATGATCCAAATTAATGAAAATGTTTTGTTTCTCAAGATTTTCTCCCTCGATAACAGTTTCACCGCCAATGTTTTGAGCATTGACACGAATACCCCATTCATTGTCTTTACCAAAGCGCTTACCAACATCAAGGCTCTGTTCAAAGGAAGTACCGCCACGGTATGCAAATTTCATATTAGCATTACCTTCAGCAGTAGCCTTTTTAGAAATTACATTAACACTACCACCAACGGATTCGTTCAGTGTAGAACCGTTTACACCAAGGTTAGGACCGGAGATAATAGATACACTATCGGCGAAATCATAGGATACATTAGATTGACAAAGCAAACCAGGAATGCCATTAACATACATATTGTGACCGGACAGATAGAAGCCACGAATTGTCAAGTCTGTGTAGGTACCACCACGGTCAGAACGAACAGAAGGGTTCATAGCCAAAGCACCCATGATACCAGTGTGGGGATCAGAGAATGTCTTGATGGTTTTTTCACTGATGTTAACAACGGTATACGGAGTTTCCATAACATCGCCAGTACCAACAAGACCTACATTTGCTACGGATTTTGCTAGACCGCCAGGCAAAGCGTCTTTTTCACCTTGGATAACAACGTTATCCATCTTGTAGCTGTCTAACTCTTCTGCATGAACGTTAGCAACAAAGCCAACGCTTGCAACGGCACAGAATACTGCCATTGCTAAACTTTTCTTACCTTTGAACATTTACAAACACCTTTTTCTTTCTTTATTTTTCAAATTCTCTCTACCGAGCTGGCCGTGTTTCGCTTGCATAGAGAATTTAAAATTGCATATAAAAAGCCCTTCTGCATATCACAGAAGGGCGCAAAACACAAAAATAGACACACCTAGCCTACCTATAATCGCCTTCCCGTCCGTCGCAGGAATTATCGCGTAACAATAAGGCAGGTATTCTGGCTCTGTATCATCGCTCGCTTCGTCTTCCCAGTTTCCCAGTGACATAGAAGAAGCTTGCTCCACATTACAGCTGCGGGACAGCGTAGGAATCACACCTACTTCCCTATTAAGCATTTAATGCACCTGATTGTTTTAGCTATTTAAATCTAATAATAATCAATATAAATTATCACTTTGTATAGTATAACATTTACGTCAAAAAAAAGTCAAGAATATTTCACAGTAGCATTAAAATTACTAATACTATTTCATTGCTATGAATTTATACCAGTAATAGTTTTTATTGTAAAACACAATGAAATACATCATTTTATTCTAGATAGCATTGTTTATTGTAATTTAAAAATATCTTAAATTTTCTTGTTTTTCATTTAGTAAATTTAGTATCAATAAGTACTTTAATTATAGTGACGCATTTACGGATAAAAAAGAAAGCTGCACCCATCAGTGCAGCCTCCATTAAGCTATAAAATTTTATAACGCCTTAGCTAGTACAACGCCTAAAGCTGCGGCTATAAGTCCCAAAAACATACTGCCACCCATATAGGCCAGCGCAACAGCATAACGATCTTCCTGCAAAAGCATAAGCGCCTCATAGCCAAAGGAAGAAAAAGTTGTAAAGCCGCCCAAAAAGCCTACGCATAAAAATAGGCGCCACTCCGCCGGCAGTAAATTACGTTCAATAATCAAAGTCATCAACAGTCCCATAAAAAAGCAGCCTATAACATTTATAGAAAAGGTTCCGTAGGGCAAGGCGCCGCCAATCATACGACTAATAACATTACCAAAATAGTAACGACTTACTGCCCCCAAGGCTCCTCCTAAAGCAATACTAAAAATATGCATTAGTGGGTTCCCTGTTCAATATCAATGCCAGCAGCCTTTAGCTCCTCGGCAATAGCCTTAATAGTTGGGCACAAATGCTTTACACCCTCAGCATCTTTTTTGCTAGTACAATTACTTAAATGCAGCACATCTATCTCCAGCTTTTTCATACGTTCAATTTTCTTGCGAACGCCCTCCTGATTTTCAAGCATAGAGGCACCGCAACCATTGCAGGTCCACATAGCCATCAGGCGCAGCTCCTCTTCGCCATATTTTGCAAAGCCTTTTTCTTTATCAAACAACGCACGCAGGCAGCCTGCTCCAGAGCAGGAAGCAGATGTTTTTAAACAACGCAAAATTGCAACTTTTTTCATGATTATCCTCCTTATGAGTGTTTGAAATGATTATAGCCTATACAGCAATAATTTGTAAACATTATTTATCACAAATATCTTCAAATATTTGTTGCTGTAATCTTATAATTAATCTATTAACCCTACTTTTTATTAATCTTAGTCATAATCTTTTCAATCCTTGCTTGCCACATATTATTAATGAAATTCTATCTATAGTCTACTATTCTTCTTTATTTCTAGAATCAATAAATTTAAGATTTATTTCGTGATGCAGCTTATCATGAGAATAAAACCTTATGCTGCCTTCGTCTATTAAATACTTGTCCAAATACTCCTTGGGCAAAGTAATTTCCATATTTAGAGGCAATGTACCAAAAGCCTCCTCTAGTACGGCTCCCTTAGGCAGCTCCTTCCAGGGGCCTTTTTTACTGCTTTGTGAAAGCAGGCAATCAATATTCTCTATACTGCAGCTTACATCCTTAGCCTTAGTTTTACAGGTTAGATATATTGTCATTTTATTTGGCTGCAGCAAGCGTTTTAACAAGCCTTGCTTACCCATATCAATTACCAGCTCCTGCTGCGGCTGCTTATCAAGATTAACCTTAAGAAAATATCTATCATGGGCATTTTCTTGCTTTATGCCATATAACACAAACATTACTGCAACGGACAATATAAAAGATATGATTTGCTTCTTACCAATTTTAGCCATGGCATTGTTCCGTCCTTGCCTTCCATTTTTTATACAGCATATTGCCTGTCAAAACCAGCACCGCAAAAATACCTGGAGCACAGCTCAAACGACAGCTGCCACATACACCTGTACAGCCTGCACCAGCTCCAAATGCACATAGAGGAACTCCAATCCCTGCCAAATAATTAATCAGCCTATTCTTCATGCTGCTTCCTCCTATAGCTAATAGCCTTTACCGGACAATTATGCATACACTCACCACAAATAATACAATTATGTAGTGATGTCTTAGCCTTGCCATCCTTCACTATTATAGAAGTCATAGGACAGCTATTAGCACATTTACTACATCCAATACATTTATCTCTATTAACCTGAACAGAATAACCAATGCCAATCTTATTACCAAAATAATGCATAAGGTTTTGCGCCGCTCCTACAGGACATAAAAAATTACAGTAGCCACGTCCGCCCTTAGTAAATAAGCCTAAAAATACTAACCACAGCAACAAGTTGAGTAACAAACTGGTGTTAAAGGCTACAAAATATCCTCGCATGTAAAAATTAGTCAGCAAATCAAAAACATAATAATTGCAATAGGAGCATGCCACTACACCTGCAAAAAACGGTAATAATAAATATCCTGTCAACATGCCATACCTTATAGGTGCAATATCAACATGCATGCTCCAATCAATTTTTAAACGGTCTGGTACGACATAGCTAAGATATTCTGTAAAGGCTCCTGCAGGACACAGCCTGCCACAGAAAACAGGACCAAAAAAGAAGGCTATTAATAGTAAAGCCACCATAGCACCAACGCTGACAGGTGAAAAACGTAAAATAGTGCCATCTAAAAGATGCTCCAATGGTATACGAAAGCACATGCTATGCACCGTCACATCAAGCCATTTGCCATATAAAAAGTAATAAACTAATTTAGGCAAAAAAGCCAATGGAGCATAAAATAAAGCAAAGCCCAATAAATATCCTGCTAAGCGTTTTAATTTATAGGTCATAGAGCACCTTCTTTCAAAATAGAGTAAGGATAGGGAAATATAGTCTTTTAATTATACACCAATACAACAAAAGCTATTAGTTAATCTTATTCTTTACTATAATTAGAGTAAGTAATGAATTCTATTTGAATTATTTACTATTTATGTTATAATATCCTATATAGGCACTAGATTGTCAAGATATTTTTATTAAAGCTTGCAATTTATTATGATAAATAAACAAAAATTATTGGCTAACTGATAATACAAATGAATATATCTATAAGATTGAAGTGCGTATAAAATAGCTCTCCATTCCTTAACCTTTCCATAAAGTGAGTAGCCCTCTCCGAATTAACAGAGAGGGCTACTTGCTTTTTATTTGTATTTTTTCTTACAAGGTTACAGCGTTATTCATCAGCATAGGTAATTGGCGTTGACCATCCTTGCTCATACGATAGAGGCGCAAGCGCTCAATATCTGCCATTTCTACAGGCAGCTGTAAATCATAGGTCTCGTTTAAAGCATTAAGAAGGTCTACAGCCTTCATGCTTCCTGTGGCAGTAATTTTGCACTCAAACTTAAAGATTATGTTGCCGTCAACAAGTTCTGTTTCCAGCTTAGGAATATAAAATTTAACGTCAATTTCCTTAACCTTATCCTTTTTCTTAGGTGCAGCCTTTTTAAAGGTTAAGGTTTCTTTAGCATTGAAATCTGCAACAGCAGCAGAAATATCTTTATCATAGGGCAGGGTTACACGATACTCTGCACCTGCAGCCTGCGCCATAAGTGCAGTATGGTGGGTTTCTACAGCATCAGCAGCAATAACACGGATACCACGAGGCAGAGCCTTACTCAAGGCTCTGGCAGCTGCTTCTACCTCTACAGGCTCTGCCAGCTCAATTTCAACAAATTCAGTATAGCTTACTACACCAACACCAAGAGCAGATGCTAAAGAAAACTTCAAATGAGGGTTAAAGCCCTCAGAGTATGCTGCAGGCAGCTTAGCACGACGAATCGCACGACTAATGGTTCTGGAATATTCCAAATGGGAGATAAAACGAATATCACGGTCCTTAGTAATTTGCAGACGAATTTTCATTATTCCTTAACCTCCCCTTTAAAATCCATAATATTTACGCCCAGCTTTTGGCATACGCCACAGCCTGTACAGGTGCTGCGACGGCAGTCGTGAGTAAGCTGCTGTGCTTGTGCCTTTTGCCATTCATTCCACAGGAAACGGCGTGCAACACCAGGTTGTACATGCTCCCAGGGGAATACTTCATCCTGACCACGCTCACGAGAAGCATAGAAATCCTTATCCAAACCAGCCTGAGCAATAGCTTCCAGCCATGCCTCATAGGAGAAGCAATCGCTCCAGCCATCAAAACGAGCACCATTCTTCCAAGCATTTAAGAGTGCTTTGCCTACACGGCGGTCACCACGGGCAAAGACAGCTTCAATAATGCCAGTCTTAGCATCATGGTATTGGAAGGTAATATTTTTAACCTTCAGCGCATCCTTCAGCAGGAATTGCTTACGACGAATATTTTCTAAATCATTTTGGCCAAACCATTGGAAAGCAGTATACGGTTTAGGAACAAAGGAGGATGCACTTACAGTAACACGGCAGCCACGTTTACCTGTAACCTCATAGTATTTATATTGTACCTTTTTAGCCAAATCAGCAATTGCCAGTACATCTTCATCAGTTTCAAAGGGCAGGCCAATCATAAAGTACAGCTTAACACCGCTCCAGCCAGACTCAAAGGCTGCGCCAACAGCGTTCATCAAATCCTCTTCAGTAACGCCTTTATTGATTACATCACGCATTTTTTGGCTGCCTGCTTCAGGAGCAAAGGTCAAACCACTTTTACGTACCGCCTGTACCTCCTTGGCAATATCTACGCTAAAGCTATCAATACGCAGGGACGGCAAAGAAACGCTTACACGCTCGTCCTTAAACTCTTCAATCATATCATGAACCATAGGTGCTAAGCAGGAATAATCAGCACTGCTTAAGGATACAAGGCTGATTTCATTATAACCGGTGTTATCAACCAGCTTACGAGCCAGCTCCTTTAAAACCTCAGGACGACGCTCACGTACGGGGCGATAAACCATACCTGCATGGCAGAAACGACAGCCTCTGCTGCAGCCACGGAACAGCTCCAGCATAATTCTATCATGAACAATTTCACCAAAGGGAACAATGGGAGCATCAGGGAAATCAATGGTGTTCATATCCATTACAACGCGTTTTTCTACAGTTGCAGGAGCATCCTCACGTATAGGACGCACAGCAGCAACAGTATTGTCCTCGTTATAGCTTACCTCGTAGAAAGAAGGAACATAGATGCCCTTAATCTTAACTACCTCGTTCAAGAAGCCCTGACGACCACCAGTGCGACCGTTGCGTTTCCACGCCTTGTAGCATTCCATCAGCTCCTGCATAACCTCTTCGCCTTCACCAATAATAGCAAAGTCAATGAAGTCAGCTAAGGGCTCTGGGTTAAACACGCAGGGACCACCTACAATGACAAAGGGATGCTCGTCGGTACGGTCTGCGGCAAGTACAGGAATGCCGCCTAAATCCATCATATTGAGGATATTAGTATAGCTCAGCTCATATTGCAGAGTAAAGCCTACAATATCGCAATCGCATAAACGTTTTTCAGTTTCCAATGTACGCAAAGGAATATTACGTTCACGCATTTTTGCTTCCATGTCAATCCACGGAGCGTATACGCGCTCTGCAGCCACACCCTCTTGTTTATTCAGCAGATGGTATAAAATTTTAAAGCCCAAATAGCTCATGCCAACCTCATATACATCAGGGAAAGCAAGAGCAATAGTTGCTTCTACTTCTTCAGCAGGCTTTACAATGCTGCCAAATTCACCGCCAGTGTAGCGGGCAGGCTTTTGTACGCTGCTTAATATATCAATGGTCAATTCCTTCTCCATATATCCTCCTTAAAATCGTAATGATTTCGTGCCAACCTTAATATTTAGTAAAATAGCTACCAGCATCAAATTTGTTGTAAGTGAGCTGACGCCATAGCTTAAAAACGGCAGGGGTACGCCGGTTACAGGCATAATACCAATAGTCATGCCCACGTTAACCATAATGTGGAACATAAACATACTGGTTACACCAATTGCCAAAAGAGTGCCAAAATCATCTTCAGCATCAATGGCAATTGCAATGCCTCTCCAAATAATAATCAGATACAGCAGCAAAATAAGAGCACAGCCTATAAAACCAAATTCTTCACCAGCAACGGCAAAAATAAAGTCCGTATGGTTCTCTGGCAAAAAGTTCAGCTGACTTTGAGTTCCCTCAAACCATCCCTTACCTAATAGCCCGCCACTACCAATAGCAATCTTGGACTGGATTACGTGATAGCCGCTGCCATAGGGGTCCAGCTCGGGGTTTAAAAATACACGAATTCTATTTTTTTGGTAATCCTTTAAAATCATCCAAAAAACAGGCAGACACACCGTAAAAAGCATGCCCATACTAAAGAACCACTTATATTTAAAGCCACTGACAAAAATCATGCCAATCAAAATAGCAATAAAGGTCAAGGATGTACCTAGGTCAGGCTGCTTTAAAACTAAAATAAACGGAACTAATATGTAACCAAAAACAGGTAAATAATCCTTAAAGGTTTCTAGCCATTCAATACGCTTTTCCATAAAGCTTGCCAAGCAAATAATAAGCATTACCTTGGCAAATTCACTGGGCTGAAAAGAAATAGGACCTATCTGAATCCAACGCTGAGCACCTAGCTGGGTATGACCGAAGAACATTACAGCAAGCAGCAGAATCAGATTAAAAATATAAATCTTGGTTGCATAATTTTTTAGCACTCTATAGTCAAAAGCTAAAGATGCTGTTACTAATAGCATAGCAAAGGCCATAAACATACTCTGTCTTTGCACGTGCCAAGCCTTGCCAGTGCTCATAGCAAAGGAATGGGTAGCACTATCAACCAGTCCTAGTCCTATACCCATAAGCATTAGTACAGCAAAAACCAGCCACCAGTCAATATTTCTTAAAACACGTTTAATCCCCAAGCTGGTCTCCTTTCTGCTTTTACAAGCGTAATTAATCTACTCATTAATCATTTTTAGAACCCTTAAAGCTGCGTTCTTCAACTACAGCAGGCTCCTTTTTCTTAGAGCTGCCTTGACTTTTCTTAGTTGGGGCTGCGTTCTTTTCCTCCACAGCTGCTGACGCAGGCTGAGCTAAAGCCTTAGCCTCTGAAGCTGGTGCCTGAGCTGGTGCCGCTGTAGGAGCTGTTTCCGGCTCCTCTTCAGGCATCCAGCCTCGCTCGCGGAAATATTCCTCAAAAACCTTATAAACAATGGGGCCCGCTGCACTAGAGCCATAGCCACCCTGTTCGACAATACAAACTACAACTAGCTCAGGGTCCTCTACTGGTCCATAGGCAACAAATAGACCATGGTCACGTCCATGAGAGTTTTCTGCAGTACCTGTTTTACCTGCAATCTTACGAGGCAGAGCATTAAAGTAGGAAGCAGTACCACCCTCCTGAGTAGTAGCACTCATACCCATACGCATATAGTCGATAGTTTGCTGCGAAATATCAATACGCTTAGGCTTGCCATGCTCAGCCTTAGCATATTCAGTTCCATCAGCATTTAAAATAGAATCTACAAGATACGGCTGATACTGAGTACCACCATTAGCAACAATACTAAGCATCATAGCCAGCTGAATAGGAGTAGCTAGGTTAAAGCCCTGACCAATGGCTGCGTTAAAGGTATCACCTAAACGCCAATCCTCATTCCAAATATCACGTTTAACCTGCTTAGAGGCTACCAGACCACTGCTTTCTCCCTCCAAGTCAATACCAGTAGGCTTACCAAAGCCGTAAATACGTGCATATTTAGCAATATTATCAATACCTACACGATAACCAAGCTCGTAAAAATAAACGTTATCTGACATTGCCAAGCCTTTAATAAAGTCCAGCCAGCCAAGCACCTCGCCACCTGCATTACCCATTGTAGGAACCAGTGGATGATGGCCACCATCATAAATGAGCTCGTCAACTTTTACTTTGTTCAATTCAAAGGCAGCACTACCTGTAACAATCTTAAAGGTGGAACCAGGGGGATATTCACCGCTGATAACCTTATTATTCATAGGATGGTTTCTGTCATTATTTATTTTTTCCCAATCCTTAGAAGAAATACCATTAACAAATAGATTAGGGTCATAAGCAGGTCTGCTGACCATTGCCCTTACAGCACCGCTGCGAGGATCAAGTGCTATTACTGCCGCAGCGCGTGCCTCAGGCGCAATACCATAGCGACGCAAATCGCTCAAATGCTGGTCTGTAAATTTTTCTAAGGAGGATTGCAAACGCAAGTCCAAGGTCAGCTTTAAATTCTTTCCTGGAACAGGCTTTAGAGATTCAAAGTGCTGAACTACATTGCCAGCAACGTCAACCTCCTCCATAAAAGCTCCGTCAGTACCGCGCAGATATTTATCATAGCTTTTTTCTATACCAGCTTTACCTACAATACTACCTTGTGGTACATTAAAAAGCTTATTTTCAATCTCATAGGAGCTTACCTCACCTACATAGCCTAAGGCATGAACCGCCAGCTCCTTATAGGGATAGGTACGAATAGGCTGAATCTCCAAAAGCACATCAGGAAGATTACGACGCTGCTCTTCAATTTTAGTCACTATGTCCGGAGGCAAATTATTTCTTAGTCTCACAGGCTCATAGTAGTTACGGCTCTCTTTTATACGCTCCTGAATTTTATCCAGGGGCATATCAATCAGAATGCTAAGCCTTTGCAGCATCTCCTGGTCATATTCTGTCTGCTTTTGCAAGGAAACAGCATATCCTGGCAAATTATTTACCAGCTCCTTGCCATCCTTATCCAATATAAGTCCTCTAGGAGCAATAATTCTAGACTGACGCAAACGATTACCATCAGACTGCTTGCTATAATAATCTCCGCGCCAAAGCTGTAGATATACTAAACGACCTAGGAGAACAACAAATAGCATAATACACAGAACCATCATGGTCTGCAATCTATATAGATTATGTTTATTAAGCATATTGTTCTCCCTTCTACAAATTAATAATTAATATCATTCTTCTTTGTCCATTTGTCAATTATTTTTAAGGCAAAGAACATAGGTATTACAAGCAGCATATTTCCCAGGCAATAGCCCACGCTAGCCCAAATAAAATCCATAAACAGGCCCCAACGTCCACCACTGCGGATTACCTCTATCCACCAATAAATGAAACGTATTATAGCGCTAATACTACCAACAGCTATCAAATGCAGCTTATATTTTTCCTTAAAAATTTTTTCCTTGGAGTCACCAACAATGTAACCTGTAAAGGTGCGTGTCAGCATATGAAAGCCAAAAACACCTACAGTCATTGCATCCTGCAAAAAGCCCACACCAAAGCCGGCTAAACCACCCAAGCTGCTGCCATTTAGGAGGGCATAGCAATATACAGCAATTAAAGGCAGGTCAAAGGATAACCATCCAGAATAAAACACAGAGCTAGCACCCTGTATAACTAAAAGAAACAGAAATAGGACGGGCCAAATCAGTCTCCTCATTGTGCTCGTCCTCCTTGCCTAGCAAAGTCAATTTTCGGTTCTGGGGTAAAGCCAGTAATTACCAGCACATGCTCTACATCTGCAATATCCGCAATGGGAACAACCTTAGCCTCCTGTAAAAGGCCTACGTCATCCATACGAATTTCCTTTACTGTACCGATAATAATATCTGCAGGATGGTTACCGCTATAGCCATTAGTAACGATTACATCGCCTTCCTTAATGCTTGCTTCGCGATAAACATGCTCAAGAATAAGCTGTCCCTTAGAAACACTATGACCACCTACAACACCGACAGCTCTAGAGTCACTACGTAATACACGTGCACCAACACGACAATTAGCAGATGTCAAAAGCAATACTCTGGAATAATCATCATAAACCTCGTCTACAACGCCAATCAGACCACCATTAACAACAGCCTGATTAACCTTGATGCCCTTATCTGCACCAATATCAATATAAACGCAGTCACGCAAATCACCATAATTACGAGCAATAATCTTGCCTGCAACTACATTTTGAGAACGATGCTGTTCCTTATAATCAAGAAGACTGCGCAGCTGTTGATTCTCAGCATAAATAGATGCCATATGAATATTAGCATAACGTAGCTCTTCATTAGATTTTTTTAATTCTTCATTTTCACTTTGCAATACTGTTAAAGCCTTCCAGTAGCCACGGATATCATCGCCAGCGTGTCCTAAAGAAGTAAGGCCGTTTTCCATGGGCAGAACGACAAAGGAAACTGCTTTGTTAACCATAGGAAAACGGCTCTTGCCTGAAACAGCTAAGGCCAGCATCCCTAGCATAATGAATGCAAACAGTATGTAAAGCATACTTTTTTTGCTCATCTTTTTACCTTTATTATCCGATTAAGTGAACCGGAGACCGGAAAGTCTATAACAGCTTATTTGCTGGTCATAAAGCCTTTACGGTAAATATCAATATTTTCTACTGCAATACCAGTACCCAGTGCAACACAATTCAGTGCTTCGTCAGATACAAAAACAGGCATCTGAGTTTCTCTGGAAATAAGACGGTCCAAATTACGCAGCATGGAGGAGCCACCTGTCATAACAATACCACGATCCATAATATCTGCAGAAAGCTCGGGAGGAGTACGCTCCAAAGTATTTCTTACTGCATCAACAATAGTGCTGATAGGCTCTTCTACAGCCTCGCAAACGTGATTAGCATTTACCTGAATGCTTCTAGGAAGACCACTCAGAAGATCACGTCCGCGCACCTCCATAACAGTAGGATTTTCTACAGGCATAGCAGTGCCAATTTCAATTTTAATATTTTCAGCAGTACGTTCACCAATGAACATATTGAAGGTTTTGCGGATATATTGAGCAATAGCCTTGTCAATGGTATCACCACCAGTACGCACGCTTTTGCTTACAACGATACCGCCAAGAGAAATTACGGCTACCTCACAGGTACCGCCGCCAATGTCAACAACCATGCTGCCAGTTGCTTCCTGTACAGGCAAACCTGCACCAATAGCTGCAGCCATGGGCTCTTCAATAAGATAGGCTTCACGAGCGCCAGCCTCGATAGTAGCATCGATTACTGCACGTTTTTCAACCTCGGTAACACCGGAGGGAACGCCTACTAAAATACGAGGGCGAACAACACTTCTTGCGCTCATTGCTTGTCTAATAAAATATTTCAGCATGGACTGAGTAATTTCATAGTCAGCGATTACGCCGTCCTTCATGGGACGGATAGCGATAATATTACCAGGAGTACGGCCAATCATGCGTTTTGCCTCTGCACCAATGGCCAAAACCTCTTTGGTATCCTTTTCTACTGCTACAACGGAGGGCTCGCGAATGATAATACCCTTGTCCTTGCAGTGAACCAGGATATTTGCAGTGCCCAGATCTATACCCATATCGTTGGACATACTATTTAAAAAACTAAAGTTGGGAAATTTAAAGTTCAATTCCACCAGTCCTCCTAAATTTCTAAAGCTCCATTCTCTTGAAAGCTATAATAAATTCCGTCACCAATAACAAGATGGTCCAAAAGTGGTATTCCCAATGTCTTGCCAGCCTGATAAAGCATTGCTGTCAGCTCTCTATCCTCTCTACTAGGATGTGGGTCCCCAGATGGATGATTATGAGCTACTACTAAAGCCGCAGCATGTCTTAAGATAGCAGGCTGAAAAACCTCACGTGGATGTACAAGCGAGCCTGTCAGGGTGCCTTCGGAAATAATTTCTTCGCCAATTATTCTGTTCTTGGTATTTAAAAATACCGCCATAAAATGTTCCTTAGTGGCATACCTAAGTCGTGGCATCAAATAATCTGCCACCTGCTTAGGACCACTTAAGTGAACCTTTTCCAAGGGCTTTGCCGACGCCAATCTGCGCCCCAGCTCTAAAGCTGCCAATACAGTAGCAGCCTTGGCCTTACCAAGTCCCTTGATTTGAGTTAATTCGTTAATATCTGTAACCTTGGCCAGGCAATTATATAAACCGCCATTGGCCGTCATTTCGCTGCTTATATCAAGAGCTGATTTCTCAGCAGTTCCTGTACGCAGCAAAATTGCTAGAAGCTCTGCATCTGTTAAAGCCGCAGCTCCACGCAGAAGCATTTTCTCCCTAGGTCTGTCATCAGCGGGAATATCCCGCATATGTTTAAAATTTTTGGTACTGCTCCGTTTTATACTGCCAACAGTATTATCCGTCTAGCTCCACTCCTAATTCTTTAAACATCGTGTACATCATGGTCAAAGGCAAACCAACAACATTGTTATAGCAGCCATCAATTTTATCTACTAAAATAGCTCCCTTGCCCTGGATACCATAGGCGCCGGCCTTATCCAGTGGCTCACCAGTTGCTACATAGCTATCAATCTCAGACTCTGTCAGGCTACGGAAAAACACCTTAGTCACACCTACGCGTGCCAAGGTTTTGCCCTTATAGAAAACTGCCACACCTGTCATAACCTGATGCTCTCGCCCTGAAAGACGCTTAAGCATCAATGCAGCCTCAGCCGCATCCTTAGGCTTGCCCAATATTACATTGTCTACTACAACTACGGTGTCAGCTCCAATAACAGGAAGCTCATCACCAAGCTGCTCTGCTACCCAACGTCCCTTTCCAAGGGCATTAGCCAGCACAACCTCTTCTGCTTCGGAGGCCACTCCCCCAGCTTCCTCAAAGGCGGAAGGATAAACCTTTGCCTCCCATCCTAGCTGAGAAACAAGCTCCAGCCTACGGGGAGAGGCAGATGCTAAAACAACCTGCATTTTCTACAAGCTCCTTAACAATTAATCACCCATATCGATAACCATTTTCTCTACTTCAATCTCATAAACAACGGGCTGTCTGCCATTACGAACAGCGTCGCGCTTAAAAATACGAGCATAGTAGGTGGTTACGATAAGCCAAAGAATTACGCCGCCAATCATAAAGTACAGGCTATCCATATGGAAGAAGGTTGCCAGACTGTGACCAAAAGCCACACCTGCCAACACACCTGCAACAGGCAGACCATAAACAATCATGTTAGCCTTGGTTTTCTCCAGGTCGCGATATTCTGCGCCAACAATGTTACCTGGTTTAGCATTAATAGGATTCCAGCAGTCCAGATACTTAGGCAGGTTCTTCAGCTCGCTATTGGTTTTATCAACCTTGATTTCGCAGCGTTCGCCCTGCACCTTTGTTACAATACCTTTAATCTCAGCCATTCTTCTACAAAACCTCTCTCAGTGTACTATATCTTAGTAGGGTAATTTAAATACATACCAATAGCCAAAGCCAAATACTACAACGTAAATTGCCAAAAATACTAAAATACCTTGCCAGCAAACGGGATAACCAAAGTTGATATCCTCACCAAAAATACCACGTCTGTTAAAGAAAGTGTATTTTTTACGTTTTCTGAACCAAGCCATCTTATTTTCAGGACCAACCAGCTTAGCTATCAAATAAATATAAATAAATGCACCAAAGAAAACCTGCATAACTCTGGCACAAATGGCCACAGATTCTACATTTTCCAAACCTTCCACTCTGGAATTACCTCCTCAATAGTCTTACTTTACAGTTCAATATACTTGTCAGGCATTTGACGACGCAGCTTCTTAACAAACTCATCGCTGCACTTGAAAATCAGGCCAGCGAGCTTGTTCTTTTTGCCCTCGGTAAATACCAACAGTCGTTGTTGATTGCCATCCAAAGAATTGTAGCGGTGAATGTAGTGGCTGATTTTGGTTTTACGGAAGAAGCTCTTCACATAACGATTAGTAAAGCTCTCAGTACGAGTCAAATCAACCATATAGCTGCGTTTAATGCCCATGCCGTGGCTAATAACCTCCAGCTTCTGCTCCTTATAAAGAATCAGAGTATATTTAAACATTACACGCCAGATCCACAGGCACAGCAGGCACAAATCGATACCCCAGCCTACAATTACCAGATGACCTGTCTCTTGATAGCTGCTCCATTCATAAACAAACAGACAGCCAATTAAAATCAAAGCAATGCCGGCAATAATCTTTCTATCCCAGCTAGTTTCAGTTGTCTCGCGATATATTTCTTCCAAAGAAATTCCCTCCAATTACCTCATTCTACACAGCTTTTCCAAGCTTTACAATCTTATTCATTATATCAAATTTTTTCTATAAAGCATATACCTTTCACATAAGAAAATGTGAAATTTATTAGCAGCTCCATACAAAAGGACGACCGCTCAATGCACCTGGCACAAAGCAGCCGTCCTGTTTAATTTTATCATCTTACCTGACCATTACCGCAAATTAAATATTTAGTACTAGTAAGCTCAGGCAATGCCATGGGGCCACGTGCATGCAGCTTTTGAGTGCTAATGCCAATTTCAGCTCCAAAGCCAAATTCACCACCGTCAGTAAAACGAGTAGAAGCATTTACATATACTGCTGCAGCATCAACTGTTCTTTGGAAAAGCTGTGCATTGGCATAATTTTCCGTTACAATGCATTCGCTATGACCAGTTCCATATTTAGCAATATGCTCCATTGCCTCCTCCATAGAAGCCACCAGCTTTACAGAAAGACGCAAATCACCGTACTCTGTTGACCAATCCTCTTCAGTTACAGGTACAACCTTAGGACTATAAGCCTGAACGCCCTCGTCGCCGCGGATTTCTACACCTGCTGCAAAGTATGCCTCCAGCATTGGCGGTAAAAACTCAGGCGCAATATCCTTATGTACCAGTAAGGTTTCCATAGCATTGCAAACAGAAGGACGCTGCACCTTGGCATTCATGCAGATTTTTACGCCCATCTCCACATCCGCTGCAGAATCAATATAGGTATGACACAGTCCTGCACCTGTTTCAATAACAGGAACAGTAGCATTCATAACCACCATCTTTATTAAGCCTGCGCCACCGCGAGGAATTACTACGTCCACTAAGCCATTCATATGAATCAAATCATTAACAGCCTGACGGTCACTGGTGTCAATAAACTGAATGCAGCCTTCAGGCAGACCAGCAGACTCTGCAGCTGCAGATAAAACAGCTGCTATAGCCTTATTGGACTCCATAGCCTCGCTGCCACCCTTAAGAACAACGACATTACCAGACTTTAAGCACAGTCCAGCAGCATCAGCTGTAACATTAGGGCGTGCCTCGTAAATAATACCAATAACACCTAAAGGAACGCGAATCTTGGTTACATTTAAACCATTGGCTAAGGTGCAGCCACCTACTACATTGCCTACAGGATCCGGCAAGGCAGCTACCTGACGTAACCCATCAGCCATGCCCTTAATACGCTCAGCAGTCAGCTTTAGGCGATCCAGCATAGAGGACTTCATGCCCTTTGCTGTAGCACAGCCCATGTCAAGAGCATTTGCCGCTAAAATTGTATCCTGATTTTTTTCTAAAGCATCTGCCATAGCAAGCAGCGCCTGATTTTTTACTGCAGTATTAATTACCGCCAGCTTTGCTGCTGCTTTTTTAGCAGCCATAGCCTTCATCTTTACTAATTCATAGGTTTCCATAGCATTACCACCTTACAGAATTACCAAATCATCGCGATGTATAACCTCGTCATAATTTTTATGGCCAAGGATGTCTTCTATTTCACTGGATTTACAGCCCTTAATCAGCTCCAACTCCTCAGAGCTATAGTGGGATAAACCACGAGCCAGCTCATGACCAGCTGCGTTTTTAACGCTTATAGTGCTGCCAGGCTCAAAAACACCATCTACCGCAGTAATACCAGCAGGCAAAACGCTGCAGCCACCAGCCTTGTGTATAGCCTCAGCACAACCATTATCTACCACTACACTGCCTTGAATGCGAGCGCCAAAGGCTAACCAACGCTTGCGGAACTGTAATCTGTTTTCACGACTAACAAACATCGTACCAATGCTTTCACCTGCCAAAATGCGAGGAATAGCATTTTTCTCAGTACCACTGGCAATAACCATGTTTATGCCACTACTTGTAGCCGCCTTAGCTGCCTGAATCTTGGTAGCCATACCACCTGTTCCACGGCTAGAGCCAACACCGCCGGCACTTGCCTCTATTTCAGGAGTAATTTCATTTACTAAGGGTACCAGCTTAGCATCTGGATTTGTCTGAGGATTTGCTGTGTATAAGCCATCAATATCAGAAAGAATAATTACTAAATCAGCATCCACAATGCCTGCTACTAGGGCAGACATATTATCATTATCACCAATCTTCAGCTCGTCCAAGGCTACAACGTCATTTTCATTAACGATAGGAATAACGCGCTGCTTTAAAAGCTCCATGAAGGTATTTCTGGAGTTAGTATAACGATGCCTGTCAATGGATTCAGTCTTAGTCAAAAGCACCTGAGCCACTACCTGACCATAGTCGGCAAAAAATTTTTCATAGGTATGCATTAATACACCCTGACCAACTGCTGCAGCTGCCTGCTTGCCAGGAATAGTATCTGGCTTTTTTGGCAAACCAAGACGGTCCACACCAACTGCAACTGCACCAGAGGTTACAAGAATCATTTCCTTGCCCTGATTCTGCAAATCAGATAGCTCTCTAGCTAATCTATCAATTTGGCTAAAATTGCGCTTACCATTGCTATAGGTAATAGTACTAGTACCAACCTTAACAACTACGCGTTTAGCATTTTTTAGCATTTCTCTCTCTAGTATACACATAGCTTCAAACCCTCACTAAAAAATTATACTCCCCACCAGTGCCCTAAAGCACCAGTGAGGACGTATATAGTCTTAATAATTATCTTTATATTCGAATACCATATCGCGAATACGGACGGTTTCGCCCTCCTCGCAGCCCTTTGCCTTCAACGCCTCGTCAATACCCAGGCGTTTCCAGATAAGCTGGAAGCGATACAATGCTTCATCATTGTCAAAATTGGTCATAGCAACAAGACGCTCAATATTCTTGCCCTTAACCTCCCAATCAGTATCCAGACCTGCCACAATTTCGTAGCTGTCAGGATCGATTTCGTCAAAGCGTGCAATATCCTCCTCATCCTCTTCAGGAACGTATTGAAGAAGCATATCATAAGCCTTAAACATCAGCTCACGCAGGCCCTCGCCAGTTGCAGCAGAAGCCTTGACAATTTCATAGCCCTTTTCTTCAACATAAGCCTTTAAGCGCTCAAAGTTTTCCTGACCCTCAGGTAGGTCCATTTTGTTAGCAACTACCAGCTGCTTGCGACGTCCTAAGCGCTCGCTGTACTCTACCAGCTCTTTATTAATCTTATCAAAGTCCTCAATGGGGTCACGTCCATCAACGCCCGCAACATCCACAATATGCAGCAGCACCTTAGTACGCTCTACGTGACGTAAAAAGTCATGACCTAAGCCAATGCCCTCATGCGCACCCTCAATAAGACCCGGAATATCAGCCAATACAAAGCTGCGTTCCTCGTCCAGACGCACAACACCTAAAACAGGAGACAGGGTAGTAAAGTGGTAAGCAGCAATCTCGGGACGAGCCGCACTTACCTGAGCAATGATACTGGACTTACCTACACTAGGATAACCAACAAGACCAACATCAGCTAAAAGCTTCAGTTCCAGCTTGAGCCAACGATTTTCGCCAGGCTCACCCTTTTCAGCAAAGGTCGGAGCACGGTTGGTGCTGGTTACATAGCAGGCATTGCCCTTACCACCACGACCGCCCTTAGCTGCACAATACTCCTGACCATCCTCAACCAGGTCAGCAATAACAGCACCAGTAGCATCGTCACGAACCAAAGTACCCATAGGAACCTTTACATATACGGTTTCAGCGCGCACACCAGTGCAGTTCTTGGTACCGCCCTGACCACCGCGCTTAGCAACATATTTTCTCTTGTAACGGAAGTCAACAAGAGTATTCAAATTTTTATCAGCAATGAGCACAACGTCACCACCACGACCGCCGTTGCCGCCGTTAGGACCGCCCTTTTCCACAAATTTTTCTCTGCGGAAGCTGCTCATGCCATCGCCGCCGTTGCCGGCTTCAACATATATTCTCGCTCTGTCAATAAACATGATTCTTCTCCTATAAAAACTAAACTTTAAAATTACTTACAGCTATTTATATTATATCTTGAAGGACTGTAAGTATTCAAGTACCTAACATTTAAATTTAATAAGTAAAGCCATTGCCGTGCCTAGTTTTAAGCGCAGCAATGGCTTTTGCTTTACTCTTTGTTTTGCAGCAAATCCTGTAGATATTTTTCAGCAGCCTTTAATTGAGTATCCTCTGAATAATCCTTAGGAAGCTCAACCTTAACATCAGGCTCAATACCAATGTTATGAATACATACTCCAGAAGGAGTGTAATAATAGGCTGTTGTAATTTTTACCGCGGTTTCGCCATCTAAGCGATAAACAGTCTGTACACAGCCCTTGCCAAAGGTTTTTTCGCCAAACAGCTTAGCTGACTTGGTGTCCTTTAAAGCGCCTGCCACTATTTCTGAGGCACTGGCGCTACCACCATTAACCAGTACTGCTGCAGGGTATTTAACCTTTTCCAGGGTAGAGCTTTCAACATACTTATTACCAGATTTATCCACAACGGATACAATAGGACCTTTAGGAACTAGCATTTGAGCAACCTGTACACCGCTATCCAAGGTTCCACCTGGATTGCTGCGCAGGTCTAGAATAAGAGCCTTCATTCCCTTCTTCTCTAGCTCCGTATAGGTTTTAGCAAAATCCTCACCAGTATCCATGTTAAACATGCTGATACGTATATAGCCAATAGATGTATTAGGAAGCATTGTTCCGCCTACTGATGTAGCTTTTATTTCTTTGCGGACAACACGCACCTTACGGACATTACCATCCTTGTCCTTAATCTCAAGCTCAACCTCTGTACCCTTTTCGCCACGAATTTTATGAGCAATCTGCTCCATATTAAGTGTCTTAGCTTCGGTGCCGTCAACAGAAATAATAATTTCTCCGTCTTTAATACCAGCCAAAGCACCAGGATTATCCTGCAAGGCAGAAATAACAACATAGTCATCGCCACGCTTGCCGAAAACAATACCAATACCGCCAAAGCTGCCTTCAGTTACTTGGCTAAAATCAGCAAAATCCTTACGGTCCATATACACTGTATATGGGTCGTTAACTGCTTCAACCATTCCCTTAATGGCTCCGTCAAACAGCTTATTAGTGTCCACCTCGCCATTATATTGAAGCTGAACTAGCTGTAATGCTCTCAAGAAGCGTAAGCTTTCACCGGCATTACCGGTAATACCACGCAGCAGAAAGAGCTCGACTGCGATAACTAAAGCCACTGTCACCACAGCTGTGCCTACGACAACTCCTGCAAGCTGCCAGATATTTTTTTTAAACAATTTTTACGCCTCTCCTTCGCTTAGGGCAAATAACCCATGGGGTCAACAACCTCACCATGCAAACGCATTTCAAAATGGCAGTGAGGGCCTGTAGAATAGCCTGTGCTGCCTGCATATGCCACACAGGTGCCTCTTTCTACATATTGACCTTCATATACATTCAAGCTTTGATTGTGTGCATAAAGGGATACTAATCCGCCACCATGATCAATCATAACAGCCAGACCATAGCCACCCATCCAGTCGCTATATACTACAGTACCACTGTTAGTAGCCAAAATAGGTGTTCCATAATCAACACCTATATCAAGACCGGAATGGTATTTAGTAGTACCAAAAATAGGATGAGTACGCCAACCAAAGGGAGATGTAATAACACCATCACAAGGCCAGATATAGCCTGTGGTAACGGCAGGAGCCTGAGCCACTGTTCCGTTATTCTCCATATTGCGCAGCATAGCAGAAATCTGCTCGGACACACCTAAAAGGCGCTCATACTCGTCCTGGCTTTGCTGCTCCTCAGTCTCTGCCTCATTAAGCATAGCAGCACGCTGGTTGCGCAGCTTTTCTGCCTTAGCAGTTCTTATAGCAAGCTGATTTTGAGTAGTTTTAATCTCCAGCATTTGAGAATCAAGCTCTGCCTTGCGAGTAGCTATCTCCTCAGCATCCTTCTGCATCTGGTCCATCAAATTAATATCGCTCTTGATGATACGCTGCAGTAAAAACATTCTGGAGGAAAAATCACTAAAATCCTTGGCGCCTAAAAGCACATCCAAATAGTTTACCTGACCGTTGATATAAATATCACGCAAGCGCTGCTTATAAATTCCCTTGCGTTCTTCAACCTCAGCCTTTTTCTTTTCTAAAAGAGCTTGGTTTTCATCAATTCGTCCCTGCAGCTCATTACTTTTTGCCTGTAATTCATTGGCCTCTGTTTGTAAAGCATTCAAGCTGCTTGTAACCTGTGAGAGTCCGGCACTGGCTTCCTCAGCCCTTGCCCTAGCTGCAGCCTTCTTTTCTGCCATTTCCTGCATTTGACGCTGTACGCGGTCCAGCTCTGCTTGTTTTTCAGAAGCAGTTGAAGCCACAGCACCGCTGTTCAATATAGGAAGCATAGCCATAAGACAGGCCATTATAAGCAGGACTATCTTTTTCTTCAGCATTACCTATCCCTCCATTAAACGCGCAGAAATTTGCGCAGAGAGATAAAGCTACCCAAAGCTCCAATACCTGTACCTGCAAGCATTAGGAATACTGTTACATAGGTCATAAGCGGAGAAGCAGGAAGTAATGGCAAAAATGCCAGTGTGGCATGAATATTCTCCAAAAGCGCAGCATATATACCTCTAATTAAAACAGAAGCAATAACAGCGCCAAAGAAGCCCAGTGTCATGCCCTCCAAAAGGAAGGGCCAACGGATGAACCAATCCGTAGCACCTACATATTTCATAATTACTACTTCCTTACGTCTGGCAAATACTGTCAAACGTATGGTATTGGAAATAATAAACAAGGTTGCCATGGCCAAAAAGACAATCAGGGTTACACCACCAAAGCGTAAAACTCTTGTCAGCTGAAATAAATGCTCCACAACCTCCTGACCAAATTTAGCAGTTTCAACCTTCTCCATTTCATTGATGACAGGAGTAATCTCCTTAATACGTTCAGGCTTATCAACCTGTACGTCAAAGGAATTAGGAAAGGGATTTTCTTCGCCTAAGGCTTCAAGCAGCTTATCCTGGTCACCTAGGCGCTCCTTAAAGCGACTTAGAGCCTCACCTTTACTAACAGCATTTACCTTTACTACACCAGGAAGCTTTTGCAGCTGCTCCTCAACGGACTGCAGCTCCTCAGAGGTAACACTGTCCTCCATGTAAACAGAAACCTGTACCTGACTTTCCAAAAACTTAGCCAAATGGTTAGTGTTCAGAAAAATCAATAGGAACATGCCTAAAACTAAAAGTGATACCGCCACAGTAGAAATAGAAGCAAAGCTCATAAAGCCATTGCGACGTATAGATTTATAGGTTTCGCGAACGAAATATTCCTTTGTACTAAAGCTCATAGCCATATACCCCGTTCTTTTCGTCACGCACAATCAAACCATTTTCGATAGCAATAACACGCTTACCCATGGCATCTACGATTTCCTTATCATGAGTTGCCATAACAATAGTGGTACCACTTTCGTTAATTTCCTTAAAAATTTTCATAATATCCCAGCTTGTTTCCGGGTCCAGATTACCAGTAGGCTCGTCAGCGATTACTAAAATAGGATCATTAACAATAGCTCTAGCAATAGCAATACGCTGCTGCTCACCACCACTAAGCTCATTAGGATAAGAGTTGCAACGGTGGCGCAAGCCAACTAAATCAAGAACATTAAGTACTCTGCGCTTAATCTTACGATGAGGTGTTTCAATAACCTCCATAGCAAAGGCTACATTTTCGTAAACAGTTCTGTCCGGCAGTAATCTATAATCCTGAAAAATTATTCCCAGCTGACGACGCATATAGGGAATCTCCTTAGGACCAAGCTCTAGGATATTGGTACCATTAACAAAAATGCTGCCCGTAGACGGAATAACCTCACGGAACAGCATCTTAATAAAGGTAGATTTACCAGCGCCGCTAGGTCCAACTACAAAGACGAACTCGCCGGGTTCAATATGTACATTTACGTCATGCAAGGCTACAGAGCCACTTTCGTAAACCTTGCTGACATCTGTCATCCACAGCACTACCTTTTTCTCCTCTCTCTGAAATAAATTACTTTTGCAGTAAGGAAAATGCTTGTTTTGCATTAAGCATGGATTTTTTGCGCAGCTCCGCTAACAGGCTTTTGCCCTTACATTGACGAGTCATGGCCTTTTCTGCCGCTACCACAACCTGTCCAGCCTCCAACCTATCAACCCTGCCAGCACACACGCCATCAATATCCTTGATAAAGCCATCCACCTTAGGATCATAGGAAACTGCTGCAAAGGGAGTCCCCATAACTGCTGCAAAAATCAGAGCATGCAGTCTCATCCCCAATAAAATGTCAAAATTGCCAGTCAATGACAAAAATTCCTCTGTATTGCAATCAGCCTCCAGCACTGTGCTCTCACCCTTATGAGCCATAAACTCACGCAGCTTAGAGCAGGCTGCCACGTCTGCAGGATATTGCAGAGGCAGTAGCACCACATGGGCCTTGTGCTTTGCTATAAGCATATCAGCAGCCTTGGCCAGCTCTAAAAGATAACGGTCATCCTCCTGCCATTTACGCACCGAGATACCAACCAGCATCTTGTCTTCTGGCACAGAAAAATCATGCAAAATTTTTGCTCCGGCATCCTTTTCCACTGGAGACAATGTCATAACAGCATCTGCTGTCAGCAGCACCTTTTCCTCGGGCACGCCAATTCGCTTCAGCTCATACAAAGAATCCTTATCTCTGACAGTTATTAAATTCACCCTGCTACAAACGTATTTTGTCAATCTGCGCAGCAGACCTGAATTAATAGGTCCTATGCCCTGAGCAAAGAGCATGACCTTTTTTCCGAGAGCCCTTCCCAAAGCTAATACGGATAAATAATATAACAGGCTTCGTTTGCTCGTAACGTCCTGTAATAGACTACCACCGCCACTTATGAGCAAGTCACAGTCCTTAATCGCAGTAAATATTTCCAACGGGTTAAATCGATGAATAGAAGCTACCTTGTGTTGAGCTGCGGTAATCTCCGGATTACCGGAAATTACCGTCAGCCCTACGGATGGCTCCGTACTACGCAGAGACTTAATGATTGCAGTAAGCATAGCTTCATCTCCGGCATTAGCAAATCCATAGTATCCGGAAATTACGATTTTACTCATTGCTCAAGGTATCTCCTTTTTACACGCACAATCAGAGGTATTATTGCAGCCATCGCCAACACGCCTATTGCGCCAAAGACAATACCTACAGCATAGCCGTCTAAAGCTCTCACAAAGCTCATTATAACAGGTGTACGCATATGACAGAAGGTTTGCACTAAGCTACCCTGTCCTATAACTGCGCCACATACAAGAGCAAATTGCCATAAACGAGGCGCTCCCTTATAAGCTGCATAGGCTGCTAAAAAGAAGGCTGGATGGCCAATCATAAACTCCTTATTACGTGGACGAGCGTACATTAACTCTTCTAAAACAGCACGCAGCTTCAGCTCAATACCAGCAACTGCTACACCGCCGGTATGACCACTGCGTCCTACAAAATAAAAGGCCACAAACATGAATACTGCCAGCAGCACAATATGCTTATAGGTCAGCTTAATATCGAGCAAGCCATTTAAACGTTGCCAAACAACGTTCACGCCCTTGCCTGCTGCATGCAGTAAATCATATTTTTTAGCATACAGCACCGCCATCAAAACAACTGGCATTATGAAGGTCAGCTTAACGCCACGATAAATATCAATTTCCAACAGGAAGCGGCTGTCAGCTAAAATAGCAGACAAGAAAGCTGCACCTACAAGAGACATAGCAACTGCCAAGGCCAGCTGCCAGGCAGCGTTAAAGATAATCTTCAACACACCTACTGCATGGTCTTTATTTTTATCCCAGATATTTAAGATAACGCTCATGGAAAGCACTGGGAACACGCAGGCAGCGGCCATAGCCAGCACCTGACGCAGCAGCAGTCCACGGAACAGCAGCAGTACTGCACAGGAAACCACTGTAAGCACTGCCCATAAAAGCAGCTGCTTACCACTGCCAATATTGACAAGCTGGGACAAAAACATTACGCAGCCTGCCATAATAGCCGCAGCCACGGGTAAAAGCTCAAAGCGTTGAGTAAAGTATGGCATATAATAGCCATGGCTATCACTTTCAGCAAAAACCCCTGCCTTGCCAATGGTATAGCCACGTTCCTCTACGCTCTTTTTAATATCAGCAACATACTTTAGGTTTGTTTCCAATAAGGGCTTGCCATCTACAGGCATATAGAAGGGACGAATATAATTGACACGGATATTACGCTCCTCATCAGTCAAAGCCCAACGACGCAGTGCTGTGTCCACGCTAATCTTCTTTTGCTCCATACCATCAATAACGTAGGAGCGGGAAGCATTGTAACCAACGCCTTCAGCCAAATTAACCAGACCCTTGATATCAGCAAAGCGTAGCTGGGTGTAATGCTCTAGCATAATAAGCTGCATACCTGCATCCATCAGCTTAGCACTCATATAGTCCAGCTTATCAGGATAGCCCACAGTCTCACGACCACAGGGCATCATAGCATGCACCTTGACGCCTGCAGAATCAATGCGCTTGAAAATGCTATCAATTTTTTCTTCATCTACGTCTACATAATTTTGCGGACGAACGATGATATTAAAGCCAAGCTCAGCTGCCTTACGCATATCCTGTGCAGGCAATCCAAGCGGAGCCTGCAATACGCCTAAGGGCTCGTCATACTTATCAGGAAGCACCAGCTCAGTGCTGCCATCAATACGTACAACCAGAGGCTGCTGACTAATCTGCTTTACACGCTCCTTGCCATAGCGTACCTGTAAATCAGAAACAACATCCTTGAAAATGCTCATATCAGCAGCAGGAGAAATATAGGCAGCACTAGTATGAAAATCCTTACTATTGGCAATACCTGCAAAAACACCGGACTCGTTACCTAGTGCAGAAGCATTGCGTAGCTGCTCGCCTGTAGCTACATAAAGCTCACCCTTCTTAGAAAGGCGCTCCAAGGTTGTATCAAAAATCATTAAGGAGTTGATGCCAGCCTTTTTAAACTCTAGCAGGACCTTCTCCTCAGGAAGACCCTCCAATGCTGCTAAACGACGCAGGTTTTCATACTCCATGGCCATTTCCACAGTGTTATTCTTCTGTTCTACCTCATGGCGCTCAAAATTAAGATATAGTGCCATGACGAGGCCTATGGCAATAACAGCCAGCAGCACAGGATTATAACGGCTCTTCATTAACTTCACCTGTTCCATAGATTATATTTTCTTTTGTTGGCTACGCAGATATGCTTCAACAAAGCCCATCAGCTCACCATCCATAACTGCCTGGATATTGCCTGTTTCGAAGCTGGTGCGATGGTCCTTAACCATAGTATAGGGCTGGAATACATAGGAGCGGATTTGGCTGCCCCATTCAATATTCTGATAATCGCCTGCAATATCACTTACAAGAGCATCCTGCTTAGCCTTTTCATATTCATACAGCTTAGCACGGAGCATTTGCAAGCAGTACTCACGGTTCTGAATTTGAGAACGCTGAGTTTGGCATTGAACCACGATACCAGTAGGCTCGTGAGTCATACGCACTGCAGAGGATGTTTTATTAACGTGCTGACCACCTGCACCACTGGCGCGATAAGTATCTACACGAACCTCATCCATATTGATTTTGATATCTACATTGTCATCAAGTTCCGGCATTACGTCAACAGCTGCAAAGGAGGTATGGCGACGTGCGTTAGAATCAAAGGGAGAAATACGCACCAAACGATGTACGCCCTTTTCAGACTTCATAAAGCCATAGGCATTGTGACCAATAATTTTCAGAGAAGCACTCTTTACACCAGCCTCATCACCGGGCTGCAGGTCCATCATCTCAATGGTAAAGCCATTTTGCTCGGCAAAACGGGTAAACATACGCAGCAGCATACTGGTCCAGTCCTGAGCCTCGGTACCGCCAGCACCTGCATGAAGTGTAAGCATAGCATTATTGGCATCATACTCACCACTAAGAAGCATACCTAATTCCAAATGCTCCAGTGTAGTACGAATTTCCTCTAAAAGCTGGTCCATCTCAGGAACAAGAGATTCATCATTTTCTTCAGAGGCCATTTCCCATAAAGCTTCCAAATCATCAATATCTGTAACCAGCTTATGGAAGCCATCAACCTCTTCCTTGAGGGCATTAACATCCTGAGCAATCTTTTGCGCCTTTTCCGGATCATCCCAGAAGGTAGGATCGCCCATTTTATGTTCTAATTCGGCAATACGATCTTCTTTGACAGCGATGTCAAAGAGATCCCCTCATTTCCTCTAATTTTGCCTGCAAATTGGTAATTTCTGGTTTATACTCTTCAATTAACAAAATTCTCACAACCTTTCACTAGCAAATTTAGTTATTTGTGACCAAGATGGTCGGAACACCCAAAAGCCCAAGCAGCGGATTTCTCCGTTGCCCAGGCTCATTAGAATCTTATTTAGTGCAGCCCTATAGCTGCCATAGGGACAAAGCTTAGGACGAACGTCCCCAACGGTTAGCTGGCTTTATTTTTCATCAGCGCCGTCAACGTTAGGGTTATTGGTGGAAGCATTTTCCAGACGGTCATCAACCTGGGGTTGGGTGATAACGTTTACATGGTAAATGTAACGTACAACGTCGTCCTGAATAGCTTCATTCATAGCCTCAAACATATCATATGCTTCAAACTTGTATTCAACCAACGGGTCCTTTTGACCATAAGCACGAAGACCTACGCCTTCACGAAGCATATCCATAGCATCCAGGTGCTCCATCCAGTGATTGTCTACAACCTTCAGCATAACCAGGTTTTCCAGCTCACGCATCAGCTCAGAGCCAATAGCAGCCTCACGCTGCTGATAAGTCTCCTCTGCTACCTTATGCAGGTATTCATCCAGCTCTTCACGGCTCAGATTTTGCAGATAATCAACAGTCAGCAGGCCACGAGGAGCAAAGAACTCCTCTGCATAATTGATCAGGGCATTTAAGTCCCAATCCTCAGAGTAAACCTCAGGGGGAGCATACATAGCCATGGTACGTTGAACAACCTTCTCAACCATGTCCTTAATGTTGCCACGCAGGTCCTCCTGACGCAAAATTTTCTTACGCTCTGCGTAAATAACCTCACGCTGCTGGTTCATAACATCGTCATACTCCAGTACGTGCTTACGAATGCTGAAGTTGCGTGCTTCAACCTTCTTCTGAGCATTTTCGATGGATTTGGTAACAAGGCTATGCTCAATAGGCTCATCATCCTCCATGCCCAGCTTATCCATAATACCAGAAATGCTGTCACTGCCAAAGAGACGCATTAAATCGTCCTCTAAGCTCAGGAAGAACTTGGAGGAGCCAGGGTCACCCTGACGTGCGCAGCGGCCACGGAGCTGATTATCAATACGACGGCTTTCGTGACGCTCTGTACCAATGATATGCAAGCCACCAAGCTCGGGCACGCCCTCGCCCAGGGTAATATCAGTACCACGACCTGCCATGTTAGTAGCAATGGTTACAGCGCCATATTGACCTGCATGAGAAATAATCTCTGCCTCCTTTTCATGATACTTAGCATTAAGCACATTGTGAGGAATGCCACGACGCTTCAGCATCGCAGACAGCTCTTCAGATTGTGCAATAGAGGTAGTACCAACCAGTACCGGACGACCAGACTTATGACATTCTTCAATCTCATTAGCTGCAGCCTTGTACTTAGCCAGCTTGGTTTTATAGATAACGTCAGGATAATCCACACGAATCAAGGGTTTATTGGTGGGAATTACCACAACGCTTAGGTTGTAAATTTTTTGGAACTCCTGCTCCTCAGTCTTAGCTGTACCAGTCATACCAGCCAGCTTATTGTACATACGGAAGTAGTTCTGGAAGGTTACGGTTGCCAGAGTTTGGCTTTCACGCTCAACCTTAACGCCTTCCTTAGCCTCAATAGCCTGATGCAGACCCTCGGAGAAGCGACGGCCAAACATTAAACGACCAGTAAATTCATCAACGATAATAACCTGACCATCCTTAACAACATAGTCACGGTCACGATGCATCAAAGCCTTAGCCTTCAAGGCACACATCAGCTGGTGAGAATAGTCCACGCCATGCTCATTATCATAAAGATTGCCAATGCCCAGCATTTTTTCAGCCTTAGCAATACCTACCTCAGTAGGAGCAACCTGTCTTTGCTTTTCATCAACGGTATAGTCTTCACCCTCGCTCATGGTAGCAACTACACCAGCCAAAACTCTATACAAATCAGTAGATTTTTCGCCAGGGCCAGAAATAATAAGCGGAGTACGAGCCTCGTCGATTAAAATACTGTCAACCTCATCGACGATACAATAGTTAAGCTCTCTTTGAACCATCTGGTCCTCGCTAACAACCATGTTATCACGCAGATAGTCAAAGCCAAACTCATTATTAGTACCATAGGTAATATCTGCAGCATAAGCAGCACGACGAGATACAAAGTCCATATCATGAACGACCAAACCAACGGACAAGCCTAAGGCTTTATAAATACGACCCATGTCCTCACTGTCACGACGAGCCAGATAATCATTGACAGTAACAACGTGAACGCCTTTACCAGTCAACGCATTCAAATATGTAGGCAGAGTTGCAACCAAAGTTTTACCTTCACCGGTACGCATCTCTGCAATCTTGCCACGGTGCAGAACAACACCGCCAATCATTTGTACATCAAAATGGCGCATGCCAGTTACACGTTTGGATGCCTCACGTACAACAGCAAATGCCTCAGGCAAAATATCATCAAGGGTTTCGCCCTTTTGCAGACGAACCTTGAACTCCATAGTCTTAGCAGCCAGATTAGCGGAGCTTAAGCTTTCCATGCTTTTTTCCAGGCTATTAATCTTATCGACAATAGTGCGAATTTGCTTTAATTCTTTTTCATTGGGATCACCAAAAATTTTCTTTAAAATGCCTTCGAGCAAAACGATCACTCCTTAATTTTGTGGTGTACAAAAAACAATACACCTAGCATAAATTATATCAGACTCTATCTCAAAAAGCAAAAAGCACAGGAAGAAATCCTGTGCTTTTTTTGTGAAAAATTTAGGTTAAATTAATTATTTTAATTCGGGGGACAGAAGACCATATTTACCATCTTTGCGACGATATACCACATTGGTGCTGTCCAGGTCAGGATCGAAGAATACGAAGAAGTCATGGTTCAGAAGATTCATCTGCATGATTGCCTCTTCAACGCTCATAGGACGAAGAACAAACTTCTTGTTTTTAACAACTTCAAATTCGTCATCGCGAGCTTCCTCAACTACAGGAACAGGAGTAGGATCTACAAAGTTGCTATATTTTCTCTTCATCAGACGAGTTTTATATTTATGAACCTGACGTTCAATCTTCTCTACTACCAAATCGATGGAGGAGTACATATCCTTAGTATTCTCTTGCGCTCTCAGTAAGATGCCACTCGCCGGAACAGTAATCTCAACGATGTGGTTGCCCTTCTCAACCTTCAACACTGCAGAAATATCGCCAACGGTCTTGAACTGTTTGGTAACTTTCGCGATTTTTTTCTCCACATACTCTCTCAGAGCCGGAGTTACTTCAATGTTTCTGCCTTTTACGTTTACACTCATGATTCATGCCTCCTTGTAAATCAAGGTTTAGGATTTCTCCTTTGCTTATATAGTTCGCCAAAGGCCCTTTTTCTCCTGCAAATTTTATACTTTCCTTTGAAAAATTTTAAAATCTGTTCAAAAGTGTAACACTTTTACCACATAATGGCTTATTTCACCAATACGACACAATTAACAAAAGACTATCAAGATAATAAATAAACTAAAAGCTAACCAGATATCATTTAATGGCTTCAGCTTTGCCTAAATCAGAGAATAAAATTTCCCGCCGCTCATAAAACAAAAAAAGAGCCACTCTGACGAGCAGCTCCAATAGTGATTATTAAATTACAGAACCTTGGACAAGAACAGCTTAGTACGTTCTTCCTTAGGATTGCCGAAGATTTCTTCAGGGTCACCCTCTTCAAGGATGATGCCGCCGTCAACAAAGCATACTCTGTCGCCAACCTCACGAGCAAAGCCCATTTCGTGAGTTACAACAGCCATAGTCATACCTTCCTCGGCCAGGCTCTTCATAACATCAAGTACCTCGTTAACCATCTCAGGGTCCAAAGCAGAGGTAGGCTCATCAAAAAGCAGTGCCTTAGGCTTCATGCACAGTGCACGAGCAATAGCAACACGCTGCTGTTGACCGCCAGAAAGCTGGTCCGGATATGATTTAGCCTTATCCACAAGGCCAACCTTTTTCAGATACATCATAGCAGTTTCTTCTGCTTCCTTACGAGCAACGCCACGCACCTTCATAGGCGCCAGCACCAGGTTTTCCAAAACGGTCATATGAGGGAACAGGTTAAAACGTTGGAACACCATGCCAACCTCTTTACGTACCTCGTTAATATTAGCCTCTCCATTTAAGGGAATACCATCAAATACAATGCTGCCACTAGTAGGCTCTTCTAAAAAGTTGATGCAGCGCAGCAAAGTACTTTTACCACTACCAGAGGGGCCGATGATTACGACAACCTCTTTCTCTTTAATGGTCAAATTTACACCCTTGAGGACATGAATGTCACCAAAGCTTTTTTTCAAATCAGTAATTTTAATCAATTCTTTTGTCATTTTGTATCAAACCTCTTCTCCAGCAGGCCGGTGAATCTTGCAACGGCAAAAGTCATAATCAGATAAATAATAGCAACAACCATCCATATTTCCAAAGAAGCATAGGTACGTGCAATTACCAGCTGACCACGACGAGTCAGCTCTTCAAAGCCGATAACGGAAACCAAAGAGGAGTCCTTCAGCATAGCAATAAACTCGTTGCCTAAAGGAGGAATGATGCGCTTAAAGGCTTGGGGCAGGATAATGTAACGCATGGTTTGCCACCAGCTCATACCCAAGCTACGGCCAGCCTCCATTTGACCTTTATCAATGGATTGAATACCGCCACGGAAAATTTCTGCAATATAAGCACCACTGTTAATGGAGCAAGCAGTTACAGCCGCTAAAAACGGATCAACACGATTACCTGTAAGGCCAGGTAATGCAAAATAAACAAGGAAGATTTGAATCAGCAGCGGAGTGCCACGGATAAAATCAACATATACATTTGCAAGATAACGCAGGGGTTTTACCTTGCACAGACGTGCAATGCCAAGCATACAGCCTATAACAAGACCCATTGCCACACTAATAGCAGTGATTTGTACAGTAATTGCCGCACCAGCTAAAAGTAATGGTACAGATTCAACCATTAATTCTGTGTTTAAATTCATGAAACCCATCCCTTCTTATCGGCAGAACTTGCTGCCCTTAATTTTTAGGAGGCCTATGGCCAACTACGCAAAGAATGCAGAAGCATAAAAGCCCTGCAATACCAAAATCCCTAAAACAGGGGACACTTTTCTGAATCAGCTCATCACTGACTAAACTAGTCTCCCCTGTCATAGGGATGGGGAGGGATTGTAAAAATCCCTCCATTAATAACCAACCTATTGAAATGATTCGCAGCATTATTTACTCGGCGCACCGAACCATTTGGTGTAAATCTTGTCAAACTCACCATTCTTTTTCAGCTCAGCCATAGCCTTATTGATTTCAGGTGCCAGCTTGCTGTCTTTTTTCATAGCCATGCCGTATTGTTCAGCATCCATTTTTTCGCCAACATATTTAGCATGTTGGTTACCGCCCTGAGCCAGATAATATTCAACTACAGGAGCATCATTGATAACAGCATCAGCACCACCGTTTTTCAGCTCCATAGAAGCCTCGGCCTGACTATTGAAGGCAGTGATTTGAGCGTCCTTTACGCTTCTAGCCTTTTTCTCGCCAGTAGTACCGATTTGGCAGGCAATACGCTTGCCTTCCAGGTCCTTAAGGCTCTTGATATCATTGTTGTTTTTGTCAACCATGATTACAAGACCGGAAGTATAGTACGGCTCAGAGAAGGTGACAGATTTCTTACGTTCCTCGGTAATGCTCATACCGGAAACAGCAACATCAATATTATTGGCGTTGAGTGCAGGAATAAGAGCATCAAAGCCCATATTTTGGATTTCTACCTTGTAGCCAGCCTGTTTGCCAATAGCGCGGATAAGATCCATGTCGAAGCCAGAAAATTCTGTCTTGCCCTCTTCTTGAAATTCAAAGGGTGCAAAGGTCGGATTAGTTGCTACACGCAAAACCTTAGCATCACCTTTTGCGGCATCATTACCACCGCAGCCTGCCAGCATAGAGCATGCCAGCATACCCATTACGATTCCCTTTAATACTTTATTCATTTGTGATTCCCCCTCATTTGTCCTCTTTGTTTTCAATATTTTTCTTTATTTTATAATTATAAACGGAGCACTAAAGTTAAACCATAAGTGCTCCGCTAAGAAAGACAATGATTAAATAATTATTTCTTTACTTCGCCAAACCATTTAGCATAAATCTTGTCATATTCGCCGTTCTTTTTCAGTTCAGCCAATGCTTTGTTGATTTCGCCAGCCAATTTGTCGTTGCCTTTTTTAACAGCCAGACCATATTGCTCAGCTTCCATAACTTCGCCAACGGTCATTGCAGTTTTATTGCCGCCTTGAGCCAGATAGTAGCCAACAACAGGGCTATCGTTGATAACAGCGTCAACGCCTTTGTTTTGCAGCTCCAGAGCAGCTTCAGTATTAGTGTTGTAAGCAGTTACTTGTGCGTCCTTAACGGTTCTTGCTTTGTTTTCGCCAGTGGTACCGATTTGAACTGCAATGCGTTTACCTTCCAGGTCTTTAATACCCTTAACCTCGGTGTTGTCCTTGTTAACCATAACAATCAAACCGGAAGTATAGTACGGATCAGTGAAGGTAACAGCCTTTTGACGTTCTTCGGTAATGCTCATGCCTGCTGCAACCATATCAATATTGCCTGCATTCAGAGCAGGAATCAGAGCATCAAAGCCCATGTTTTGAATTTCTACCTTATAGCCCATTTGTTTACCAATTGCACGAGCCAGGTCCATATCAAAGCCAGTATATTCCTTGCTGCCTTCTTCTTGGAACTCAAAGGGAGCAAAGGTAGGTTCAGTACCTACACGCAATACCTTTTCTGCATTTTTATCAGCTTTGTCGCCACCGCCACAACCAGCGGTCAGCATTGCTACTGCTGTAATTACAGCCATCATCATAATAACAAGTTTCTTCATAATTAATCCCTCCAAAGTCATTTGCAATGCATATTTAAAAGTTGAATATAGTATATACCCAAATTCCGAATCTGTAAAGAGGAAAATTCATAAAAAAGCAGAAATTTGGTATAAAAATAAATAGCAGCTCAGCTGACCTGGTTTTCGCCCCCACACTCGCCTGCTGGAAGGTTCGCTCCTAAGCATCATACGCTCCCCACTACTACTCCTCTCGCCGTCATCATTAATTATACGGTGGAATATTATTCATACTCTCTTACCGCTGCGGCAGGACTTACTTCTATACTGCACCGTGCTCATAGCTAATTTAAGCTACTTACGTGGATCGCTTCGCCTGCAACTGGCATCGACTTTCAACCACAGACCTGAGCTGCTCTATTATTATACGCTTCTGAAAATTTTTATGCAAGTATCATCATAGACTTTAATATTTTCAAAGAAAGTGATATACTATTCTTACTTTCTAAAGGAACGGATGTTATAAATATGATTGCAATTCCTCAATGTCTCGATTTTCCTGACGCCTATCGCACTAAGGAAATTTGCGACTTTTATTTAAGAATGCTTGAAATTAAAAATAGAGATGTTTATCTGCATAGTAAGCAGGTGGCTAATTATTCGGCCAGTGTAGCTGCAAAAATAGGTCTGCCGCCCGGAGATGTATCTAAGATTAAGACAGCAGCCCTGCTCCATGATATAGGACAGCTTGCTGTTCCCAATATTATCTTAGCCAAGATACCCTTTTTATCGACGCGTGAGTTTTCTCTCTACAAACGTCACTGCATAGCAGGTGCAAGTATGCTAGAGAATATTCCCGAGCTGGCCTATATTACAGATATTATCCGCTGCCATCACGAAAACTGGGATGGCACAGGCTATCCTAAACGCTTAAAGGGACAAAATATTCCCATTGGAGCCCGCATTATAGCTGTAGCCAATTATTATGACCGCAATCTGAACCCCTGCACTCAGCACTATCAAAAGTCCCACGAGGAAGCAATTGTAGAGCTGCAGGACAAGGCAGGTCAGGCCTTTGACCCAGCAATCGTCAAAGCCTTCATTGAAGCAATTCTCCCTAAACAAAAATGAGCTCTGTCATTGATTATTAATAATCAGACAGAGCTTTTTTCATACACAAAGTACTTTATGCATAAATTATTGTAAATATACAGCATTATGCATAACTAGCAAGCACAGAAGATTTTCTTCGCAATTTATCCACCATACATTCTATCTAAAGCATAGTACTTCAAAAATAGCTTGGTATAACATTTATATAGTGATAAATTTAAGCTACCTATTTTAGCAAAGACATTTTCATAATTGGAATTTAGAAGATTTCCATATATCTTCATCAGCAAATACGAAGAGACTTTCTAGCTCTATTTATAAATAAATATTTTAGAACTACATTCTTCTTCCTTTATATATGCACATAAAATAAAAAAGCACTTCGATTTCTCGAAGTGCTGATTTTACCTGGTGGGCGCTAACGGGATCGAACCGCTGACATTCTGCTTGTAAGGCAGACGCTCTCCCAGCTGAGCTAAGCGCCCGAGTTTGGTGACCGGTAGGGGAATCGAACCCCTGATACCGCCGTGAAAGGGCGGTGTCTTAACCGCTTGACCAACCGGCCAGTTGGCTCCCCGAGTAGGACTCGAACCTACGACGCCCTGATTAACAGTCAGGTGTTCTACCGACTGAACTATCGGGGAAGAACCTTGGATGTTTTTGCTGTGCTCAACATCACGAGTGTTATTATAAGACAAATCTAAAGCTTTGTCAACACTTTTTTGCAAGTTTTTTTAAAGTTTTTTTACTTTTTTTCTTCAAGCCTGCAAACATGCGATAAATACTAGCTTTTTCGGCTATTCCATCATATAAATTTCTTGCTGTTTTTCAGAAAAGGATAGTGAAAATCCGAAAAAATTATTATTTTTTTATCAATACTATCTCAATTTTTTTTAATTTTCAGCATTAAATTAGAAAATCGTCTATCCGATATTGTAAAAATTTGCTATCTTCAGCTTCATCGCTAAATTAAAAAACGCGAACCTTTACTACAATTTTTTGTACATTGCTAGGCTCTTCACCAGATTGACAATTAGGACGATGCAGCTCCCAAGGGAAGAATACTGCAAAATCCCCTGCCTTTAAGGTTACACAATTAACCTCTGCAGGATCAGCATAAAAAATAACGTCTTCCTTCTCTGCCTTATTTTCAGTTTCTACACAAGCATCAGTTAAAGGAGTATACCAAATATCTTCCTCTCCTGCAGCCACATATTGAACATCAATGTATTGCTCATGCTTTTCAGGACGACGGTCAGACTTAGGCTCGGTTGCATATGTATTTACGCGAGCAAAAACATTGCGGCCATCAATTTCATACTCACCATTTTCTACCTTGCTAAAATCAGTTTCTGCAACATACAGCAGTGCTTTCTTCAGGCTTTTGTTAAGATAAGGCAAATATTGTTCTACATTGCTTTTATTACCAAAAATCATAGCTTATGCACCTCATTATCATCTAAAATAGTTACAGTCTATATGTGAAAGTACAAGCATTCTATACTTTTCTATAGCTGCTCTTGACTATATATAATTCTCCGCATTTAAAAAATTCCCTGCTGCTCTTTACAAAACTTCCTCAACATAATAAAATGGCAATGATACTATGCTTAGCCGCAGCTTATGTATAGCCCCAGGCTGCAGGCGTATTAGCTTTTTGGGGGTAATTACTATTATAGAGAGGTAAAAGATGAGTTATTTAAACGTCACCAATGTTTCCCATTCCTTTGGCGGACGCCAGATTTTAGAGGATGTATCCTTTAAGCTGCTGCGCGGCGAACACGTAGGCCTTGTAGGTGCTAACGGCGAAGGTAAATCTACCTTTTTGAATATTGTTACTGGTCATACCCTGCCTGACGAAGGCAAAATTGAATGGCCTGGCAAGGTTACAGTTGGTTATTTAGACCAACAAAGCACCTTAGAAAAGGGCATGACTATTCGTGAGGTTCTGCGCACTGCCTTCAAGGATATGTACGAAATGGAGCAGCAAATGATGGACCTGTACGAAAAGATGGGTGATGCTACTCCTGAGGAAATGGACAAAATGATGAATACCGTAGGTGAAATCCAAACAGAGCTGGAGCACAGCGGTTTCTATTCCCTGGACAGCAAAATAGAGGAATTCGCCAACGGTCTCGGCCTTGGCAGCATCGGTCTTGATAAAGATGTAAGCGAGCTTTCCGGTGGTCAGCGCAGTAAGGTTTTACTGGCTAAGCTGCTGCTGCAAAACTCCAAGATTCTGTTACTGGACGAGCCCACCAACTATTTGGACGTTGAGCATATTGAATGGTTGACCAAATTCCTGCAAAATTACGAGCATGCCTTCATCCTGATTTCCCATGATATTCCCTTCCTCAATAAGGTTGTTAACGTAATTTATCATTTGGAAAACTGCGAGCTGACACGCTACAGCGGCAACTATGATAAGTTCCAGGAGATGTATGCTATCTACAAGGCGCAAAAAGAAAGCGCTTATGAACGTCAACAACAGGAGGTTGCTAAGCTGGAGGACTTTATCGCCCGCAATAAGGCTAGAGTTGCAACCACCAATATGGCCAAAAGCCGCCAACGCAAGCTGGATAAGATGGAAATGATTGAAAAGCCTAGAGAGAAAATTAAACCGACCTTCAAGTTCACTGAAGCTCGTACCCCTAGCCGTTTCCTTGTTGAAGCTAAGGATTTGGTTTTAGGCTATGATTCTCCCCTTACTCGTCCTGTAACCTTCAACCTGGAGCGCGGTCAAAAAATTGCTATCCGTGGTGTTAACGGTCTGGGTAAAACCACTCTGCTAAAAACCATCCTCGGTATTATTCCACCTCTCAGCGGCAGCGTTGAACTGGGTGAATTCTTAGAGCCTGGCTACTTTGAGCAGGAGGAACGTGAAAAGAACGAAAACACTGCTTTGGAGGATGTATGGAACGAATACCCAGGACTTACTAACTACGAGGTTCGTGCTGCACTTGCAGGCTGTGGTTTAACTAATGACCATATTACCAGTAAGGTATTCGTGCTTAGCGGTGGCGAAGCTGCTAAGGTTCGTTTATGTAAGCTGATGCTTAAGGACGTTAACTGGCTGGTACTCGACGAGCCCACCAACCACTTAGATGTAGATGCTAAGGAAGAGCTGGCTAGAGCCTTGAAGGCCTTTAAAGGCAGCGTACTTCTGGTATCCCATGAGCCTGAATTCTATGAAGGCTGGGTGGACAAGGTTTGGAACATTGAGGACTGGACCACAAAGATTATTTAATACTGACCACCTTAGATAAGTAAGATTTCGTTTTCAACAAGTATGATATGTACCCTCTTTACTGTATAGACCAGTAAGGAGGGTATTTTTTATGCAAAAGCCATGATAACACAAACAAGATGATTAAGCTTAGCACTTTGACACAGTCTCCACTGACTTTTTTCTTTTATAGACAAGAAAAGCTCCCTAACATACTTTAAAGTACGCCAGGAAGCCTTTAGAAGCTGCATGAACCACATTGTCAAAAGCAAGTCATATCATCACCATATCTCCAAAATAAAAAAACCGCCCGCGGCGGCTTTTTTATTCCAAGTAACATTCGCTGCACCCCTGCAGCAAGCTTGAAAAAGAGAGAGAGGAGAAGGAGAATTATTTAAAATGAATGAGAACAGCAATATAATTGCAAGCAAATTGTCCCTTTTGCTTTGTTCTAGCTAAATTTAGGAAATCAATATTTCGACCCACATGGCAACAAAAAAACCGTTTCTGCAAGCAGGAACGGCAATGTCACTCCGCCCAGGAACTGCCACTCTCACATAAACAGTCGCCGGTTGGTTCACATCTTCCCTGTCGCTCGCAGGTCAAGCGTATGCTTATATAGATCTCCTTGCTGGCTTCAGGCAAGCCTGTCACAGCGGCGGGACCACATGGATTTTCACCATTTGGATTTCTATACGAAATATTGATTTGTTGAACTAATTATACTTGTTATCATTAAGAATGTCAATACTTTTATGATAAATTTCTCTAAAAATTTTATTCGATAATTATTACTATTAGTCTTTTATTCAGAATATCAAAACAACCTCAATACCCTTCTATATAAAGGCAAAAGGCACTTACTACTACTGTAGAAGTGCCTTTAAATATTCACTTTATTTTTCATTATAACCTCTTTTGCATTTAGGTATTTATAACTAATTTATAGATATTTTTGCTAAAATTAGTGCATTAAATAAAAGCGAGTATTGCATAATGCTGCGAAAAATTTATCCCAAGTCATGATTATACTTCCTTTCCTTCAATTGTTCACTGGCTACTATATTAGTGCAGTAAATAAAAATTAGTATTACAAAGAGCTTTAAAAAATTTATCCTATATCATGGTTATCTGCATCACTTCATAGCAGTACAAAATACCTGTCAGCTTAGTGAAACAAATAAATATTAGTGTTGAACAAAGCTTTAAAGAATTTATCCCAATCCATTTTGCTTCTCCCTTCTGAATATTTTTTATGTATAACCTTGCCAGCTTAGTGGAACAAGTAAATATTAGTATTGAACAAAGATTTAAAAAATTTATCCCAATCCATTCTGTATTCTTCCCTTCTCATAACTTTTTAATGTATAGCCCTGCTAGCTTAGTGGAACAAATAAATATTAGTGTTGAATAAAGATTTAAAGAACTTTTCCCAATCCATTCTGCTTCATCCCTTCTGAATATTTTACATAAATTTAACCTATGGCTAGATTATAGCACCATATAACACTTTTGTCCAGTATGGACTTTTTATGTCCCTATGCTTGTAAAAATATAGCGCTGCATACGGATATACCGTCTGCAAGCGCTAATATAAATGTAAAATTAATTATCTTCCAAAGCCTGCATAATACGAGCAATAAGCTCACCGCGATTAGTGTGCTGAGAAGATGTATAAGTAATAATTTCGTGCTCCTTAAGGCCTAATTCACGCTTAAACATAGCCTTTTGAGACATAGCCGCATTCTTGGAAAGCTTGTCAGACTTTGTCAAAACAACCATCACTTTTAGACCACAGTTCTTTAGCCAACGGAAGCATTCCAAATCACTCTCCATGGGCTTATGGCGAATATCAATAAGCTGGCAAACAATGGCCAGGTTTTCACTGCCAGATAGGTATTTGCTGATAAAGCCAGACCACAGCTCCTTATTATTATGATTAGTTTTAGCAAAGCCATAACCAGGAAGGTCAACCAAATAGAAGGATGCTCTTTCCTCAGCCTCTTCCACAGTACGCTTAGCCTCTAGCTCATAGTAATTAATAGTCTGTGTTTTACCAGGTGTAGAACTAACACGTGCCAGACCGTTACGACGACAGAGAGAATTAATTAAAGAGGATTTACCTACATTACTGCGTCCAATAAAGGCAGCCTCAATTAGCTTCTCCTGCGGATATTGGTCTGCACGTACAGCAGAAGCAACGTATTTTGCATGGATAATATCCCAATTCTCCTTACTCATTCTTAGCCTCCAATGCTAACTCTAAAACCTCGTCCACATGACGTACAGGATGGAATTCCATTTCCTCACGTACGGACTCTGGCAGCTCGTCCAAATCCTGCATATTGCGACGCGGCAGAATGATGGTTTTTACGCCATAGCGATAAGCTGCCAGCATTTTTTCTTTAATGCCGCCAACAGGCAGAACACGTCCGGAAAGAGTAATCTCGCCTGTCATAGCCAGCTTTTCTTTCACCTTACGTCCACTAAGAGCAGAAACCATAGCTGTAATCATAGTAACGCCTGCAGAAGGACCATCCTTAGGAACAGCACCCTCTGGCAGATGGATATGCATATCCATTTTTTCAGCAAAATCCTCAGGAACACCCAGCTCCTTAGCACGACTGCGTATAAAGGTAAAGCCTGCCTGAGCAGATTCCTTCATTACATCGCCAAGCTGACCTGTAAGGGTAAGCTGACCCTTGCCTTTATAGGTAACTACCTCAACCTTAAGCAGCTCGCCACCTACACTGGTCCATGCCAGACCATTACAGGAGCCTACAGCTGCGCTGATATCAATATCCTCTTCCAAGAACTTAACTGGTCCCAGGTATTTTTCCAGATTCTTTTCTGTAACCTGAGCAGATTTGCTTTCACCCTTAACAATCTTAAAGGCAATCTTACGGCATACAGTACCGATGGTACGCTCCAAATTGCGTACGCCAGCCTCTCTTGTATAGTCACGGATAACGCGTTTTAACGCCTTCTCACTAAAGGAGACCTTGTATTTATCTAAACCATTCTGCTTCTTTTCTTTAGGAACAAGATGCAGCTTGGAAATCTGCAGCTTTTCCTCCTCAGTATAGCTGCTCAGCTGAATTACCTCCATTCTGTCCAGCAAGGCTGCAGGAATGGTTTCAGTTGTGTTGGCAGTTACAATCCAGAAAACATGGGATAAGTCGAATGGGAATTCAATAAAATGGTCACTAAAGGCATGATTCTGCTCCGGATCAAGAGCCTCTAAAAGTGCAGAGGCAGGATCACCACGGAAATCAGAAGCCATCTTATCAATCTCATCCAACAGGAATACAGGGTTCATGCATTCACAGGTTTGCATACCGTGAATAATACGACCAGGAATAGCGCCAATATATGTACGACGATGACCACGAATCTCAGCCTCATCGCGCACGCCACCTAAAGAAAGACGAGTAAACTTTCTATCAATAGCATGTGCTACACTTTGTGCCAAGCTAGTTTTACCAACACCTGGAGGACCAACAAGACAAAGGATGGGACCCTTAGTAGTATCAGCTAAGCTACGAACTGCCAAATACTCTAAGATACGCTCCTTAATCTTTTTTAATCCATAATGCTCACGGTCAAGAATTTTCTTAGCTTTATCTAAGTCAAAATTGTCCTGAGTAAATTTTCCCCAAGGCAAAGCAAGCAAAGCATCCACATAGCTACGAACTACAGCACCCTCAGGAGCCATTGGCTGCATTTTCAGCAAGCGGTCCAGCTCCTTGTTCAGCTTAGCCTTAACATCGTCAGGCATGGGCATAGATTTGATTTTTTCTCTATAGCCGGCAATCTCAGCCTGCAGGTCTTCGCCCTCGCCTAATTCCTTAGAAATAGCCTTAATCTGCTCACGCAGATAATATTCCTTTTGGTTGTGCTCGATTTGCTCCTGTACCTGCTGAGAGATATTCTTAGCCAATCCAGAAATTTCTACCTCACGACGCAGAAGCTCGTACAAGGCACGCAAACGCTCCTTAGGATTAGTTGTTTCCAAAAGGCTTTCCTTGTCAGCAATACTCAGAGATAAAAAGCCTACCATAGTGTCTGATAAACGGCTAATGTCACGCTGTCCCTTAAAGCCAGCTAAAGCATCTGGATTAACCTTTTTATTTTGGACCATCCATTGCTCAAAGGATTCTAGCAGTAGTCTGCGCAAGGCTTCTGTTTCTGCATCAACCTCTGCAGCACCATCAACCAATGTACCTTCGCCAATAAAATAGCTTTTAGGCTCAGGATTGTCAGTTACCATGGTCAGCTGTACACGCTCTAAGCCTTCTACAAGAACGCGTAAAGCACCATTAGGAAGCTTTGTTTCTTGTCTAATATGTGCTAAAACGCCGAAGGGATACATATCATCTACAGTTACATCAGTAATCTCTGGGTCCTTCTGAGTAACCAAAATGATGAGGTTGTCACCTGCCATAGCCGCGTCAAGGGCATTAAGAGATTTTTCCCTGCCAATATCAAGATTAGAAACCATACCAGGAAAAACCATCATGCCGCGAAGTGCCAGCAAAGGCTTAGTTATGATATTTTCAGCCATCAAATACCTCCTTCAATCTAAATATAAAATAAGGGAGAAGGCTTTCCCTTCCCCCTTAAAACTTACTCAACTATAATTTGCGGGTCACTATTCTCTCTTACAGTAGCCTCGGTAACGATACATTTTTTTACATCATCACGAGAGGGAACATCATACATTACATTACGCATAATTGATTCAATAATGGCACGAAGACCACGGGCACCGGCATTACGCTTCAGTGCTTCTTCCGCAATTGCCTCCAAGGCCTTATCCTCAAACTCCAGCTCCACGCCATCCATGGACAGGAAGCGTTCATACTGCTTGGTAAGAGCATTACGAGGTTCCTTAAGAATTTTTACCAGTGCAGCCTTATCCAAGGAATCCAAAGTAACTACTACCGGTAAACGTCCGGCAAACTCCGGAATGATACCAAATTTCATGATATCCTCAGGAAGCACCTTGCCGAAAACCTCATCATTATTGATTTCTTCTTTTTTACGTACATCAGCGCCAAAGCCAAGGCTCTTCTTGCCAACGCGTGCATTGATAATATGCTCAAGGCCAGCAAAAGCACCACCGCAAATAAAGAGAATATTAGTAGTATCGATATTGATGAACTCCTGCTGAGGATGCTTACGTCCTCCCTTAGGCGGAACGCTAGCAACAGTACCCTCTAAAATTTTCAGGAGCGCCTGCTGTACGCCTTCACCGGAAACGTCTCTAGTAATGGAAACATTTTCGGATTTACGAGAAATCTTATCGATTTCATCGATGTAGATAATACCGCGTTGCGCAGCTTCAATATCGTAATCAGCGTTAATGATCAGCTTTAAGAGAATATTCTCCACATCCTCGCCTACATAGCCTGCCTCAGTCAGAGTAGTTGCATCTGCTATAGCAAAAGGCACCTGTAGAATTTTAGCCAAGGTCTGCGCCAGCAGAGTTTTGCCGCTGCCAGTAGGACCAAGCATGAGGATATTGGATTTTTGCAGCTCCACATCCCTATTTTCAGCATCAGGATTATGAAGCTCATAGTTAATTCGTTTATAGTGATTGTAAACAGCCACAGCCAAGGTTTTCTTAGCCTCGTCCTGACCAATTACATATTCGTCCAGGATAGCCTTAATTTCTTTCGGCTTGGGCAGCTCTGCCGTATCGGGCATAGCTGTAGCTCCCATTTGATCCTCGTCCAGCATATCCTTGCAGAAATCAATGCACTCATTACAGATATAAACGCCACGACCGGCAACTAATCTGCGAACCTGAGATTCACGCTTTCCACAAAAGGAGCAGCAGGTTTCACCTTCGTGTTCATATGCCATATTTTCAGTGTCTCCTTCTAAAAGCTAAATTATTTAGAGGATTTGCTGCGACTGACAACTTCATCAATCAGGCCGTAGGCTTGAGCCTCGGCACTGGTCATATAGTTATCACGATCAGTATCAGCAGCAATCTTCTCCACAGGTTGACCAGTATGCTGAGCCAGCACATGGTTCATTTCTTCGCGAATACGAAGAATTTCCTTAGCGTGGATTGCAATATCTGCCGCCTGACCTTGAGCACCACCCAAAGGCTGATGAATCATCACACGAGAGTAGGGCAACGCAAAGCGCTTGCCCGGAGCACCGGCAGCCAGAAGGACAGAAGCCATGCTGGCAGCCATACCCATGCAAATAGTAGAAACATCAGGTTTAATATACTGCATAGTATCATAAATAGCCATACCAGCGCTTACGCTGCCACCAGGGCTATTAATGTACAAATGGATATCCTTATCGGGATCCTCGGACTCCAAAAACAATAACTGAGCAATGACAACATTTGCCATAACGTCATTAATTTCGCCCGTTACGAAAACGATTCTGTCCTTCAAAAGACGGGAATATATGTCATAGGAACGCTCTCCACGGCTAGATTGTTCAACAACTACAGGCACATAGTTCATTTTGCCACACTCCTTTACTGTGTATTACGGGAAAAATTATTTTGCGCTATCAATTACAACATGAGCAGCTTTGCGGCGCAGGATGTTAGCCAGCAGCAGGCCCATGGTGCCATTGGAGCTGATAATTTTCTTAACTTCTTCAACGGAAGCGCCGTGTTGTGCGGAAATAGCAGCGATTTCAGCATCAACGTCAGCCATATCAACTTGGATGCCTTCAGCCTTAGCAATAGCGTCCAGAACCAGGTCAGTCTTAACGTTTTCTTCAGCTACATGGCGTTGGTTTTCACGGAGTTTTTCCATGTCCATGCCAGTGTATTGCAGGTACATTTCCAGGCTCATTTTACGGCTTTCCAGGCTCATTTTCATTTCGTCAACCATTTGGCTGATGCGGTCTTCAATCATGATAGCAGGAACTTCGAATTTAGCGTTGGAAACAGCCAGATCGATCAGAGCGCGCTCGTAAGCAACCTTAGCGTTTTCTTCAGCAGCCTTTTGCATACGCTCTTTGTAGTTAGCACGCAGCTCTTCAACGGTTTTGAATTCGCTGTTAGCAGCAACATATTCGTCGGTCAGCTCGGGCATTTCTTTACGTTTAACGTCTTGAATGTTTACTTTGAATACAGCTTCTTTACCAGCCAGCTCAGCTACAAAGTACTCTTCAGGGAAGGTTACTTCTACATCAGTGGAGTCGCCTTTGGACAGGCCAACCAGTTGGTCTTCAAAGCCAGGAATGAAGGAGTTGGAGCCAACTTCCAGAGGATAGCCTTTGCCTTCGCCACCGCTGAAGGGTTCGCCGTCAACAGTACCAGCAAAGTCGATAATAGCAAAGTCGCCTTTTTCAATTACAGCGCCTTCTTCAGCTACTACCATTTTTGCATGACGGTTACGCAGGTCGTTAACTTGAGCGTCAACCATTTCGTCGGTTACAACAGCTTCTTCTTTTTCTACATGCAGGCCTTTGTATTCGCCCAGTTCAGGTTCAGGTTTAACGGTAACGGTAATAACCAGTTCCATGTCCTTGCCTTCTTCGAATACGGAGCTTACAACTTTCGGATCATCAACGGGAATCAGGTTTTGAGTATCCAGAGCTTCGGAATAAACTTTGTTAGCTACGATTTCGAAAGCTTCATGAGCTACGCCTTCTTTACCAAAGTGCATCTCAATGATGTTACGGGGAGCTTTACCTTTACGGAAGCCAGGAATGTTTGCCTCTTTAGCGATTTTAGCAATAGCTTTTTTGAAGCCGTCATTTACAACAGCAGCCTCAGCAGTAATTTTTAAGGTTGCTTCATTAGCAACTCTCTCAACAGATACGTTCATTAATAAATCCTCCCTTAAATTTATGTGGATAATAAAATATAATCGGATTAGGCATCAGCAAAAATTAAAGAAAATCAAGCTGACATAAATCGCTCATAATATCATATCACAATGGGCGCCTCTTGACAATACTAAAAAACCCGCTAGACAACGTCTAACGGGTTAAATTTTTAAGTGGAGCGGAAAACGAGATTCGAACTCGCGACCCCCTCCTTGGCAAGGAGGTGCTCTACCACTGAGCTATTTCCGCATCTTGTGTTTTTGTGTTCCGCGGTGTTCCTTGGAACGAATATGATTATATGACATTACGGTATAAATGTCAACACTTTTTTTGAAAAAATTTTAAAGTTTTTTCTTATTCTTTCTCAAAAACAGCTAAACCCTAGGTTTTATCGCATTTTTCGCTATATTAAATTACTGATTTTTTTCTACTTTTTTTCCTACGGACCGCAGATTTTCTTGATATTTTGCTTAAAATTTTTTTAGCGTTTTCTAAAATCGCCATATTTTTTCTTTTTTCAGCGCTTCAATCATAAAACATTCAAAAAAACTTGCATTTTCTAATCACGATTAGCTATTTATCTATAAAAAATAGGAGCCTGCAATTTCTTACAGACTCCTTTAGTTTTTTAGCCTAAACCATTACAGCGAGCCAAGTCATCATACACTAATACCGCTAACCTACGTATCAGCTCCTGATTACCACAGCACGACTCCGTCATTGACAAAAGCTCCTCTAGACGGTTTTTGTTGCAGAGCATGCAGCAGCAGGGCTGTAAAATTTCGCTAATGATATAAGCCATGGAACGCAGGGACATTTCATCCTCAAGAACAGCTCCAAGCTCATTTTTTGGCTTAAAAACAGCTATCCGCCTATCGATGGCCAAAGCTAGCTGCTTTTCTAGTACGCCAGCCATAGCTTAACGCATGTTTTCGATGAAATCTTCGAAGGCATTAATCAGTACAGGATGACCGGTAACCTTAAGGTCTAACAGATGCAGGCCATAGGATTCATAGCTTTCCTCAGCCATTTCCATTTTCAGACCTTCTTTTTTGTATTCATCAATCATCTTCAGGATGAAGCGGTTAACCTCGGTGGTACCAGGCTTAACGTTCAGAGGAATAATTCTCTCTTCAGCTTCGTACTTTTCAACAACAACCTTCCAACCACCAGGAACAGGCGGCAGACGGGTAGCCTTAATAAAGTAGTTATCAGGAGAAAAGCCTACATAGCCTTCCATTTTGTTGTATAATTTTGCCTTTTCCAAGGGGAAGCCGTTTTTGTTGCCCCATTTTACGATTTCTTCGCAAACTTCATTATTATGAATAACACTTGGGAATGTCGCTTCTGCTAAAATCTCGGACATAATAATACCTCCTATTGATTATTTATTCTTATTGTACTCTACCCTAGAGATTATTTCAATAAAAAAAGACGACCGCAGAAAAAATTCTGCAGCCGCCTTAATATAGCATATATCTTAGATTTGGCCCAACGCAGTAAGGATACCCTGAGCAATAATAGCACTGGCAATATAGGTGCCAATAAATACAATGCAGGACAGCAGGCAAATGCGCCAGCCGGTCTTAGCAAAGGCATCTAAATCCTTACCAATGGAAATACCAGCATAAGCCAGAATAGGAGTACACAGAGCTACGAAGCCAATTTGCTTAACGTAGTCGTTAATAATTTCGGAGCCTGGGAAGCCAGGAACGGTTACAATACAGCCAATGGTTACTACGTATGCAGCACCAGGAATACCGCCAGGCATATATTTGGAAAGCAGCATACCAACCAAAGCAATAGCTGCCAAAATCAAGAGTCCGGGGATAGATTCTACAATGCCGGCCTTGGTTCCCAGAACATTAGAGAACAAGCTCATAAAGGTTACAATGGCCAAGGTGATTACAGTATCTCTAAAATTCATTATTCTCCCTCCTTTTCAGGTGCAGCAACGCCGTATTTAATCTTATAGAATTTTTTGTACAGCCATTCAGTCATAGGCAGGCCCAGCCATACGGACATATACAGACCGTCTAAACCGGACAGCATATTACTTGCAGCGCCAAAAGCAGCCAGCTGGTCAGCCATTTCAGGATACATTGCTGCCAAGGAGCCTACAGCAGCAGTCATCATGCTGGCAGAGCCTACGCCAGAGGCCATAGCCAAAGCATAGGGATGGAGCGGAGTTACAGAAGCAGCAACACTGGCCATTAAGCCAAAGAAGATAGTGCCAAATACAGTACCAGCAATATATACGCCCATTACGCCACGACCTTCGCTGCTGTCCAGACCAAATTTTTCACCAATCAGAGCAACGTTAGGCTCACGAGCGATGGAGTGAGCAGCACCAATGGTTTCACGCTTCAGGCCAAGATAAACAGCCAGAGGTACACCTAAAAGCACAGTACCCAGGTTACCAAACTCCTGCAGCACTAAAGCCGGAGAAGCAGCCATAATCTTAGGCAGGGTAGGACCTACAAGAGTACCATAACGAGCCATAAGCAGCATCAGGGTAACACCAATCAGGCTGCTGGCATCAATCATTTCCTTTTCGCCAGAAAGCTTCAGGAATTTAGGTGTAGTCAAAATACCCATAAGCAGAGCATACAGCATAGGCAGAAGCACAATGCGTCCTATACCAATGGAAACAGTGTGAGTACCAATCATTTCTGCCACTATAATCAGGGCTAAAACGATGGCATGTAATTTCAGGTTTTTCATACAAGAACCCTCCCATTAAATTTTCTATTTTTTAAACGCCAGCAAAGCTTATGCGTTAAAATAGCCGTCTAATTTTTTAATATATTCTTCCTTAGTAAGCACAGGCTTAAAGTCAGCAAGAATGGACTTAGCCTCCTTAGCATCATCATACAGCAGGTCAACTATCATCATAGCAAAGGCCTTAGCAGGTAGCAGTACAGCTGCCTTAAAGTCCTCTACATGGAAATCTGCAGTATGCAGCAAACCGTTGGTACCACCAATAAAGGGATGAATAACAGGCATCAGATGGGAAACGTCACCCATATCTGTAGAGGCACTGAAATGACCTGCATCCTTAATATCAACATCAGGATTAACAATAAGAGAGTTTTCTACCATAAGCTCATTCATACGCTTGTTGCAGTTTAAGGGCAGCATACCAGGGAGAGTTTCTACGATGGTTTTAGCACCTACAGCATCACCACCTGCCTTTAAGGCAGCATCAACTCTGGTATGAGTGCTTTCAATAGCCTCCATGGTTTTAGCACGTACATACAGCTCCATACGTACATCAGCAGGAACGGAGTTAACAAAGTCACCGCCCTTGGTAATGATGGGATGCACACGAACTACATCCTTCTCTCTAAAGGTCTCTCTAAGGGCGTTAATACCCATCAAGCCTAACATAGCTGCATTCAGAGCGTTGACGCCTTCATCAGGAGCGTCGGCTGCATGAGCAGTTTTGCCAATATAGCGTACAGTTTTACCTACAAAGCCGTTGCTGCTGTCACCAATGGAAACAGTAGGACGAGGCATGTTCTTATCAGCATGCATTTGCATAGCCATATCAATATCATCAAAGGCACCTTCATAAATCAGCTGGCCCTTACCGCTAAGGAAGTGAATTTTGCCTGCTTCCATCAGCTTTTTACGATACTCGATTTCAATATATTCCTCAGCAGGAACACCAAAGAAAACTGCATCACCTGCCAAATGCTCCATAACACCTGATTTCATAATACCAGTTGCAGCACCCAGCATAGTAGCAATTTGCAGATTATGACCGCAGGCATGTGCAGCACCAGTCAAAGGATCTGCCAAGCAGCTGTCAGGACAGCCTACAGCGTCCAGCTCGCCAAGAACAGCAGCAGTGGGACCTTCCTTTGCTCCCTTAGCACGTGCCTTAACGCCGTTAATAGCTAGGCCAGTTTCTGGCTCTAAGCCTAAATCACGCATATATGCAGCAACCTTAGCTGCTGTTTTTACTTCTTTAAAGCCAAGCTCAGGCTCTCTAGCAATATCATTTGCCAGCTCCTGAATCTTGTCAGCATAAGCATCAATGGCAGCACAAACCTTTGCCTTTAATACTTCCTTTTTCATAATAACGCCTCCAAAAAGATAATGATTGTGTTTACTCACAGTTTATCTGCGAATATTTTCATAGGCTCAATTGTGTACACACTTATAGATTCATATTATAAATGTAGCACATATTATACCATAAAGTATACATTAAAACAAATGGTGTATGCTATTTTACTCTGATAATTCTTTTTCTCTGTTTTTTATTTACCACTGACCGTATATTGTGCTAGAATATAATAATAGTAGTTGAAATATCACAGAAAGGAGTCTTATCATGTTTGCTCAGATTAAGAAAGATATCGATGCCATCATGCTGCGCGATCCCGCCGCAAAATCAAGGCTGGAGGCTGCACTATGTTATCCGGGCCTACATGCTATCTGGCTCCATCGCATCGCCCATCACTTTTATGTAAAGGGCTGGGTTGTTTTTCCGCGTGTCTTAAATACCTTTTCCCGTTTTCTCACCGGTATTGATATTCACCCCGGTGCTAAGCTTGGCCCGGGCCTTTTCATTGACCATGGTATGGGACTTGTAATTGGTGAAACCGCCGAGCTTGGTAGCAACGTAACCCTTTATCAAGGTGTTACTCTTGGTGGTACTGGTAAGGAAAAGGGCAAGCGTCATCCAACCATTGGCAATAATGTAGTAGTTTCTAGTGGCGCCAAGGTTCTTGGCTCCTTCAAGGTTGGCGACAACTCCAAAATTGGCAGCGGCAGCGTTGTACTTAAGGAGGTACCGCCTAACTCTGTTGTAGTAGGTGTTCCTGGTCGTGTTGTTACCAGAGACGGAGTACGTGTTAATCCAGCTGATGAAGAAAGCATGATTGACCTTAACCATGATAAGCTGCCTGATCCCGTTGCAGAATACGAGGAAAAGCTGGCTAATCATATGGAAGAGATTAATGGTCGTCTTAAGGACCTAGAAAAGCTGATTCATGATTATCAAGCTAAACAACGAGCTGAGCAGGAAGCTCTGCAGGCAGCTCTAGCTAAAGCTGAAGTTTATAATAAGAAAGAAGAATAAAAGGGGTAAAAACTTATGAGCAGAACAATGACAACCGTTGAAGCTATTAAAGAAGCTCGTCGCTGTTTAAATTGTGCCCGTCCGCTCTGCCAGACAGGCTGCCCTATTGAAAATAATATTCCTGGCTTTATCCGCGCTCTGAGCGAGGGCAACATGGGTACTGCCTACGAAATAATTTCTGAGCGCAGCAATCTACCCGCTATTTGCGGTCGCGTCTGCCCCCACGAGCGTCAATGTGAAGCACATTGCGTATTAACAAAGAAAAAATGCGGTATTGAAATTGGCAGTCTGGAAATGTTTGTTGCTGATTTCGCCCATAAAAACGATTTAATGCCCATGCCGCCCTCCAGCAAGCTTCGTGGTAAGGTAGCTGTTATTGGCTCCGGTCCTGCTGGTCTTACTGTTGCAGGTGATTTGGCAAAAATGGATTTTGATGTTACTATCTTTGAAGCTCAAAGCGAACCAGGTGGTGTATTACTTTTTGGTATTCCCGAATTTAGACTACAAAAGGATGTAGTCCGCCGAGAAATTGCTGAACTGCAAAAGCTGGGTGTGGAAATTAAAACACAACAGCTGGCTGGTGTGGATTTTACTGTTGACGATCTGTTCGGCCAAGGCTATGATGCCATCTTTATGGGTACCGGTACCTCCTTACCTCGCACCTTGGATATTCCCGGCAAACAGCTGAGCGGTATCCTTACTGCAACCTACTTCCTGCGTATGGTTGTGCTGGCGGATGAAGGCAAGCTTGACGAAAGTGAAACCTTGCTTCATACTGGCGATAATGTATTAGTAATAGGCGCTGGTAATGTAGCTATGGACGCAGCACGTACTGCAGTCCGCCGTGGTGCCAAAAATGTTACTGTAGTCTTCAACAAAACTGAGTCCGAAATCACCTGTTATCCTTCAGAATATCAGGCGGCAGTCAAGGACGGCGTACAATTCAAGTTCCTTATGCAGCCCATGGCTTATTTTAACAAAAAGCAAATGCGTGCTCTTACTAATATCCGCCGTCAGGCAGTTCCCATTGATGAAACAGAGGTTGCTGGTCTGTTAGTTCAAAACATGACCAAAACCATGGATGGCCAGTTTGTATCCGAGGGTGGCCAAGAGGTTTTACCCTGCGACTGCGTAATTTTGGCAGTTGGTCAAAAGCCTGCAGCCCGCATTGTTTCTACCACCAAGGGCATTCAAATTGATAAACAGGGATATGTTATTACTCGTGATCGTCCCTATGGTATGACCACAAGAGCCGGTGTATTCAGCAGTGGTGATGTAGTACATGGACCTGCAACTGTAGTTCTTGCGATGAAGGAGTCCAAAAAGGTTGCCGCAGGCATTGCTCAATATGTTGATGCCAAAAAGCTTCTAGAGGATTGCAATTTAGAATAATATTCAGACAATATTAAAGGCGCAGAAAAAGCTGCGCCTTTTTTGTATTTTAAGTAGCCTTTGATAAATGACTATTAGCTTTTCCAAGCTGCAATTAAAGGCTATGCGCTTTTGTAAATCAAACTGTATGCTTTTCCGCTTTAATTCATACAGCAACAATCAAAAATCCACAAAAAAATTCCTGCCCGTTACCGAGCAGGAATTTTATTTTTACGTTATTACATTACAGGAGATTTGCGCTTATTTCTCGCTTTTAGCTTTCTTAAGAGCACCATATGCTTCTTTCAGAAGCAGTACTGTCAGAACCAACAGAACAACGTCAAAGGTTTTAACAACCATATTGGTTTTAGGATCAAGCAGCATTTGAACCAATGCTACCAAGGTAGTGAAAAGCATGAAGCCCATCGGATACATGATGAAGGCACCGCTCTTCTTCAGACCACGAATAACCCATACACCTAAAGCCAACAGACCGATAGCAGCAACCAATTGGTTAGAAGCACCAAAGATCGGCCAAATCATCTGCCAAGCAGGAACGTTACCAGCTTTGTAGAAAATCAGCGCCAATGCAACGCCAACAGAAATACCGGTTGCCAGATATTTATTCAGATTCATACCGGTGAACTCTTGCAATTGATAACGAGCCAGACGAGTAGCAGTATCAAGAGAGGTCAGAATGAAGGAGTTCAATGCCAGCAGACCGATAGCAGTACCAAGACGAGGAGAAATACCAATCAGGCTTGCAAATTGACCTAAGCCTTGACCATAAACAACTGTAGGACCACCCTTCAGCATTTCGCCGGACATCATAATAGTACCAAGAGCGATAACGCCTACAACGCCTTCCAGCAGCATTGCGCCATAGCCAACAGGAACCGCATCAGTTTCCTTCATCAGCTGCTTAGAGGTAGTACCGGAAGCAACCAGAGAGTGGAAGCCAGAGATAGCACCGCAGGCAACAGTGATGAACAGCAGCGGCCACAGATATTCGCCATTAGCAGTTACAAAGCCTTTAAATGCAGGCAGTTTAACTTCATAGCTGGAGCCGCCAAAAATCATACCAACGCCGCCCAGGAATACAGAGAAGTAAAGCATATAGGATGCCAGATAATCACGGGGTTGGAGCAGCAGCCATACAGGCAGAATAGAAGCAGCAAAAATGTAGACAATCAGAAGGATACGCCAGAAATTTACGTCAGCCTTGAAAGCGGTTTGTACAAATTCACTGTCTAAGCCATAAACCAGCGCGCCAAACAGAATCGGCAGCATAATAACGGTGCTTACCTTTAAGGATACGCCATAACGGTAAATAGCAACACCAAATACCATAGCCATAAAGATGTACAGAGTTGCAGTAAATGCTACAGCAGGGTCAGCAGCAAAGGTTTGCGCTGCCAGCTCCAGGAATACGGCAACAACCAGAGTCAAGCTAAGCCAGGTAAATGCCAGGAACAGCTTTTGACCACGAACGCCAATCCATTCACGAACAACTTCACCGATGGATAAGCCTTTATGACGGATAGAAGCAACTAATGCGCCCATATCATGAACGCCACCAAAGAAGATACAACCAATGATAATCCAAATGAAGGTAGGCAGCCAGCCCAGCATAGCAGCTGCAGCAATAGGTCCAACTACAGGGCCTGCACCTGCGATTGATGCAAAATGGTGACCCATAAGCACTGCCGGATGAGCCGGGCAGTAGTCGATATTATCCTGCAATTCTACAGCAGGAGTTTTTCTTTTAGGATCAAGTCCATAGTAACGGCTTTGGAATCCGCCATAGAATTTCATAGCGATAGCAAAGCATACACATGTGATTACAAATAATGTTAAAAGCAATGTTCTTTCCCCTTCCTAACTAAGTTACATGCCTTAGGCATGTGTTTCAACCAAATCTCTTTGTTCTGCCAAAAAAATTAAGTCCTCAAAGCGCTTATCCTTATCTCCTTTCCTGTAATGTAAAATTTGCAACCAGCCCTTTAAACCCAGCCAATAGGATTTCGTCACAACATCAGAAAACTCGCTGTCCAATAACAGGAAGCGATATTTCATCACATCCTCCTTGGACTGCCAATTATCCTTCAGCCATTTTTCCGAGCCCCTACCACTGTGTCTGGTTATTATAAAATCATCTACGCCATAACGAGCTATTTCGCCAGCCAAGCTATCCTTCACAAAATCAACGTGACGATACCAGCCCTGCATTCCACCTGCAGTCCAAGGCTCAAAGCCGTAATCGCGCAGTAATTTTTCCCATTCTATGCTCATGTAAATAGCATTCCTCCGTTAAAGATTATCTCTAGCCCACTGCTGCAGCCGTTGAGTAAATTCCTCCCACTGACAGCTTAGGCCATCCATAGCAGCATCAGCCTTTCCCTGCTCCCAGCCACTAAATACAGCACCTTCATACTGAAGCAGCTCGTTATCAGGATGCTGTGCCATAATACGTGCTACCATGCAATCATTTATATAGTCATCATGTAATAGCCCCAGGCTATCCTGTAAAGCCTTTAGACTTCTCAGTAGGGAGCTGCTTGCCTTCAGCTCGGGCACACACTGCAAGGCATAACGAAAGCGTTTTACCTTGATGCGTATTTTATGCAGCTGCTCCATATTCTGAAAATCAGGATACTTTTCCGGGAGCATAATAAGCTTACTCTGCCAGCTATCAAAGCGCTGTATCAAAAAATCCCTTAAGTTCATTTTTGCATATGCACTTTCAGCCTTAAGACTAAAAATATCTAAGAGGAAGCAGGCCAGCTCTCCAGTGAGCTTATTTAGGCGCAGCCTGCTGACCATATCATTGGCATACTGACTACGCTCCTCCTGCAAAATCTTCTCCAGACAAGAGCATTGCTCCTGCTTTCTAAACATTCTAATACGCATACATATTAGCAATGCTACATCATATTCTCTTATGGGAGAAAGCTCACCTGCTCTTTTCTTAAAAAGCTGCTTCCAGCAATCTGCTCTTTCCTTAGGCAGCAACGGACGCAGCAGGCTTAAAACAGAACGTAAACGTCTAATCTTAACGCGCAACTGACGCAGAACCGTTTTATCCTGACAGCCTAAAACCTCATGCCACAGCTTATTGATAGCAAAAACCTGCCATGGCAGATGACAATACAGCGCTGTAGCTGCCGTATTATAATTATATGCAGCTAAGCCTTCTAAATAATAACGCCCTCTTAATTGGGCAATGCGTTGCTCTAAATCAGGATCCTCGAGAATAAACCTCTGCTTGCCTGCTAAAAATCTCCTGACAAGCATTTTGGCACAGGATACTGCCACAGCATCTTTGCCGTTGAACTCTAGCATAATATCTGCTAAAGGATATACCTTGTCGCAGACTATCATCACGCCAAAAATACAGCTAACCTTGACCTTGTCACTGGAAAGCTGCAGCTTTGCCTGACGATACTTATACATATCGTCATCATGAAAAAGCCTTTCCTTAACCTTATATTTTATGTCACAAGGCTCCAAAAGCTGGCGTATATAAGCCAAAAACTGACTCTGATGCTTAAAATCTATCCCGTGCAGACACAGACTTTGCTTCATTTAAGCTTAACCTGAGCCGGCAATGGCAGTCCCTGCAATCCAGCAAGAATATTATCTGCCGTTAAAAGCGCCATAGCATCACGTGTCTCCACTGTGGCACTGGCAATATGCGGGGTTACAGTAATATTATCAAGTGTTAAAAGCTTATGCTCAGCAGGCAAAGGCTCGGGATCAGTTACATCTAGAGCAGCATAAGCAAGCTTGCCGCTATGCAGTGCCTCATAAAGGGCTTCTGTATCTACAACAGCTCCGCGGCTAATATTTATCAAACGGCTGCCCTGCTTCATCTTGGCAAAGGCTGCCTCATTAAGCATATGCTTTGTGGACGGATTTAAAGTTACAGCCAATAGGACAAAATCAGACTCAGACAAAAGTTTATCCAATGTCGGCATATAGGTAACGCCAAGCTCTGCATCATCCACACGCTGATGACGGTTGTGATATACAACCTGCATTTGGCTGACCTGGGCCCTTTTGGCAACAGCGCTACCAATATCACCCATACCTACAATACCCAAGGTTTTTCCTGCTAAATCAACAGCAAGTCCAATAGGCACCCTTTGTCCCCAAAGGCCTTTTTTAACATGAGCATCTGCCTGAACAATACGGCGAGCACTATCTAAAATAAGACCATAGGCTAAATCAGCTACTGCATCCACCAAAACTCCAGGAGTATTGCCAACAGGGATTCCCCTTTCTGCACAAGCAGCAACATCAATATTGTCATAGCCAACAGAAGCCTGTGCCACCACCTTCAAATTAGGTGCCATTGCCAAAAGCTTTTCGTCAATTACAATGTTGCCAGTAGAATAAAGGGCATCAGCCTGAGCCAGACGAGCAGCAAGCTCGTCCTTAGGAATACGCCCGCCCTGTTGCCAGCTAATGAAATTAACCATACTATTCAATTTATTATAGGCAGCCTCACGAACCTTGCCGCTTGCTACCACAGTATAATCTTTCAAAGCCTTCATATGCATTACCTCTTAGGGTTATTTATTTGCAGGTAAAATTTCTAACCAATAATTATCAGGGTCTACAATAAAGTAAATACCCATAGCAGGATTTTCATAAATAATGCAGCCCATTTCCTTATGCTTTTTGTGAGCAGCCTCAAAGTCCTCTACAACAAAAGCCAAATGAAACTCGTTTTCACCTAAATTATAGGGCTCCTTGCGGTCACGCAGCCAAGTCAGCTCCAGCTCATGAGGAGTTTTTCCATCGGACAGATATACTAAAATGAAGCTACCATCAGCAGCCTCCTTACGTCGTGCTTCCTTTAAACCTAATGCTTCTTCATAAAACTTTAGGCTTTTCTCAAGATCCAGAACATTAAAATTGTTATGAGTAAAAGTAAATTGCATAATGCCACCTCATTTTTAATTAAACAAAAATTACCATTTTAATCAATAAAATCGCTAAGGCAAAACCTGCTGCCAATTTACCAATCAGTGCCAAAAAACGCACCTTGGCTGCCTTCATCGCTAAATTCCAGGCATTGCTATGCTTTCCCGAACGCATATATTCATAGACAAAGGCCGCCACAAAGGCACCAACGAGACCACCTATAAAGGAGCCTAATATAGGAAAAGCACCTGTACCAATAATCGTACCGACAAATCCACCAAAGCCTATTAAAAAAACTGCCAACCAGGAAACCTTTTCCTTTTTTATACCAAAAAGAGAAACGCAAAATTCCCAACATTCCCCAAATACGTAAACAAGCACCATGGCTGACAATAAACGCCCATTGAAATATAAGGCTTCATCATAAAAAGCAAACCCAAAACCTGTCAGAAGCATCAACGAATTACCTGGCAGGTCGAAAATAGTAAGTATGGGACCTATTAAAGCCACTAGGGCGGTCAAAATCCATTCTACAGCGGATTCCATATATTTTCCTCCTTGGGTTGATTACAGTTATTATACCACATATAAAATAAAACATACACTATTTAGCTTTCTTCTTTGAAAAATATCTGCAAAATCATTGTTTCAGACCTAAAGAAATGTTAAAATAAGTACACATTTTGATTATAATTATTCGGAGGATTATTGTGAACGAAATTTTAGAATTCATAAAACCATGGTATCCATCAATAAGCTCTACCTGTTTAATCCTGTTAATCAGATACCTGTACAAGAATTTTGTTATTCGTATGATGCGCCGCTTAAACGATATGGCTTCCTTTAAAACTGGCGAAGATATTTTAAACGCCTTTGAGCAGCCTATCAATGTACTTTTAGCAGTAGTCAATGTTTATGTTGCCATTAACCTTGCTCCTATCCCTGCACTTCAGCAGGCAGCCTTTATTGATAAAATTCTGCGCAGCACCATTGTGCTCAGCTTCTTCTGGGGCTGCTACAATATTACTGATACAACCCACGGCTTCATGCTACGTATGCTGGAAAAAGCCGGTGTTAAGGCGGAGGATGCGCTGGCAAATATCTTCTCCACCATTTTACACATCATCGTTGTGGTATTCTGCTTTGTAGCAATTGCCAAGGAATGGAACTATGATATCAGCGGCTTTGTGGCATCCTTAGGTATTGGCTCCTTAGCCGTAGCCTTTGCAGCTAAGGACTCCTTAGCCAATGTTTTCGGTAGCCTGGTCATTATTCTAGACAAGCCATTTAGAGTTGGCGACTGGATTACAGCTAATGGCGTTGAAGGTGTAGTAGAAGAAATTTCCTTCCGCAGCACCTGTGTACGCACCTTCCCCCAAGAACTGGTCTACATTCCCAACTCATTGCTGTCCAACACTCCTATTACAAACTTTACTGCTCGTCAAAAGCGTCGTATTGATTTTATCCTGGGTCTGACCTACTCCTCAACTAAGGAGCAAATTGAAGACTTTACCCAAAGATTGAAGCATTATCTTGGTAATCATCCTGATATTTATCCTGACCTGATTCGTGTGCATTTCATCAATTACGGCGCCAGCAGTCTGGATATTCGTATTACCTGCTATGCTCGTACTGGTGAACACGCAAAATATCTTGATGTTCTGAATGAAATTAATCTTACTGTTCTGGACCTACTCCAAGAGGCTGGTGTAAGCTGCGCCTTCCCCAGCACCAGTGTATATTTTGAAACTCCGCTGCAGTCCGAGGCTGCTCCTCAGCCTATGCCAATGCCTGCTGCAGCACCTATTAAAGAAGAAAAATAAACAAAGCTGTAAATCCAAAGCGCTGCCCATAATCAAGGCAGCGCTTTTTTCTTAATAAATTCACAGACATAAGTTAAAGAGTGCACTATAATAAGGGTATGAGCAAGCTTTCAAGCTTTATGGCTTAACCATAAAACAAGCAGTCTTTATGTGATTACGTCACAAACACTAACTCTTAGGTAGTGTATAATAAAGCCATGGATAAAAGCTACCAGGCTGTTATGCTTGCAGCAAAAAACTGCTCAACAGTTATAATTCAAAGGCTAATGTGACATAGTTACATACAAGCTATGAAAAATGAGCTATAATATACTTAAAGAAGGATACAAATAAGTACTAGGAGGTGAGCCAATGGAACAGCTGCTTATTATTGGCGGTGGTCCTGCAGGTGTATCAGCAGCATTATATGCAGCACGAGCAGGCTTAAAGGTTACACTTATTGAAAATGGTCCAGGTGCGCTGGCCAAGGCACACCGTATAGACAATTACTACGCAGTTTCACTTAGCGGTCCCCAGCTGCATCAGCAAGGATTAAAGCATGCTGAGGATTTAGGCGTAAGCATCATTCATGATGAAGCCGTTGGCGTAGAATACTTAGGTCATTACGCAGTAAGCTTAAAAGATGGCACCACAATAGAAGGTCAGGCCCTGGTTTTAGCAACTGGCACCAAAAATATTACTGTCAAGGTTCCAGGTCTGACAGAGCTCGAAGGCAAGGGTATTAGCTATTGTGCAGTTTGTGATGGCTTCTTCTTCCGAAAGAAAAAGGTGGCTGTCTTAGGTGCAGGTGCCTACGCTCTTCACGAGGCTGAATATCTGAAGCAATTAGCTGAAAGTGTCACCATTCTGACCCATGGTCAGGACGGCAGTCACTTAAAGGAGGCTGGCTTTGAGGTTATTGAAGCACCCTTAGTAGAAATCATAGGCACTGACCGCTTAAGTAGCATCAGCTTCTATGATGGCAGCAGCCTGGAGCTGGATGGTCTTTTTATAGCTCTAGGTACAGCGGACAGTAGTGACATGGCACGCAAGCTGGGCGCACAAATCAACGGACGCTATATCCAGATTGATGAAAAGGGAGCCACTAATGTTCCCGGACTTTTTGCCGCAGGTGATTGCACCGGCGGATTACTGCAGGTAGCAAAGGCTGTGCATGACGGCGCCGAAGCCGGCATGAGCGCAGTAAGGTTTATCCGCAGCCAGAGCTAAGGCTTAGCTGCTAAATATATTAATCATATGCCCTTAGGGCAATACTTAAAGATAATAATAAGAAAAGGATGTGTAAAATTATGGCATTAGAAATTACTCAACAAAACTTCCAACAAGAGGTATTAGAAGCAAAAACCACCGTATTAGTAGACTTCTGGGCTCCCTGGTGCGGCCCCTGCCGTATGCAGGCTCCCATTCTGGAGGACTTTGCTAAATCTGCAGCTGATGTTAAGGTTGTAAAGGTCAACGTTGACGACAATCCGGAGCTGGCGCAAAAATACAATATTATGAGCATTCCCAGCCTGCTGGTATTCAAGGACGGCATTGTAGCAAAAACTGCTGTAGGCCTTCGCGATAAAAATGGTTTGACCGAGCTCTGCAAATAAGAAGCATTGGCAAGCATAAGCTTATATCAGCCCTCTAAATAAAAACATACAAAGGCGATAACCCTATCTGCATTGCACCTCCTGCACAGATAGGGTGTCGCCTTTTTTCGTTTTTAATCCAAATTATACTTACTCTTGGTAATTTTCAGCTGACTATCATCTTCCATCTAGAAACGAAGAATTTCTTTGCGATATCACAATATAGCTCACCACGCCCTGCTATCATAATGTAGCTGGAATATTCCAGTAATTTAGAGAAGTATACTTCCCTAATTCTCTACACCATTTTACACATAAAAAGCCCTCGGACTACAGCGTAATCCGAGGGCCTTACTTATTTAAGCCAGAAGCTCAATATTTAATTATTCCTTGCCTGCCAGCTTTTTGTAGCCTTCTAAGCGTTCCTTAGCATCGCTTTCAGTCTTCTCGAACAGTGCTTCAGCAGTTTCTGGGAAGAGCTTTTGCAGGGAGCTAAAACGAACCTCGCCCATGAGGAACTCACGGAAGTCCGCAGTAGGCTCTTTAGAATCCAAAATAAACGGATTCTTGCCTTCAGCCTTCAGCTCAGGATTGTAGCGATAGGTTGCCCAATAGCCGCAATCAACAGCACGTTTTTCTTCCAGCTGGCTGCAGCCCATGCCAACCTTCAAGCCGTGGTTGATGCAGGGTGCGTAAGCGATAATCAGGGACGGACCATCATATGCTTCAGCCTCAGCAATAGCCTTCAGGGTTTGGTTTTTGTCTGCGCCCATAGCAACCTGAGCAACATATACATAGCCATAGCTCATAGCCATCATGCCAAGGTCTTTTTTCTTGGTCTTTTTGCCGCTTGCAGCAAATTTAGCAATAGCAGCAGTAGGAGTGGATTTGGAGGATTGACCGCCAGTGTTGGAGTAAACCTCGGTATCAAATACCATTACATTTACGTTTTCACCAGATGCCAGTACATGGTCCAAACCGCCGTAGCCAATATCATAAGCCCAGCCGTCGCCACCAAAGATCCAGTGGCTGCGTTTTACAAAGTATTGTTTTTCTTCGTACATAGCTGCGCATTTATCGCATTGACCTTTATATTTTTCCAGTACAGCAGTCAGAGCTTCAGCACGCTCACGAGTACCATCGCTAACCATCATGTTGTCCAGCCAATCAGCCAAAGCAGCACGCAGGTCCTCAGGAATTTCTGCTGCCAGAATTTCCTTAGCCATCTCAGCAACACGCTCGCGAGATTGCTTAACACCTAAGAACATACCTAAGCCATATTCTGCATTATCCTCAAAGAGGGAGTTAGCCCAAGAAGGACCATGACCCTTGCAGTTTTTGGTGTACGGCATGGAAGGAGCACTTGCACCCCAAATAGAGGTACAGCCAGTAGCATTGGCAATCATCATGCGGTCGCCAACCAATTGGGTAACAAGCTTAGCATAAGGAGTTTCGCCACAGCCTGCGCATGCACCGCTGAACTCCAGCAACGGTTGTTCAAATTGAACGCCCTTAACGGTTTTCTTATTCATGGGGTTAGCCTTAGGAGCAACCTCTTTTACGGTGTAATCCCATTCAACAGTTTTAGCAACCTGAGTTTCCAAGGGCTTCATTACCAAAGCCTTGCCTTTAGGAGCGGGGCAAACCTGAGCACAGTTACCGCAGCCGGTGCAATCCAGCGGAGAAATGGTAATTGCAAAGTTCAGGCCTTTAGCGCCAATAGCAGGCTTAGCCTTTAAGGTGCCAGGAGCCTTAGCAGCTTCATCGTCAGTCATCAGCACAGGACGAATAGCAGCATGGGGGCAAACAAAGGCACATTGGTTACATTGGATACAGGTATCAATTTGCCATTCGGGAACATTGATAGCAATACCACGTTTTTCAAAGGCGGAGGTGCCACTGGGGAAGGTGCCGTCTGCATAATCAGTAAATGCACTTACAGGCAGGCTGTCGCCTTCCAAACGGTTCATAGGAACAAGCAGGTTGTCAATGAAATCATTGCCAGTTGCAGCTTCAGCAGCGGTGGTATCAGCAGCCTCTGCCCAAGCAGCAGGAACCTCAATCTCAATAATAGCCTCAACACCAGCGTCAATAGCAGCGTTGTTCATATCAACAATGTTTTGGCCCTTCATACCATAGGAGTGCTCAACAGCCTCCTTCAGGTAAGCAATAGCGTCAGCCAAAGGAATAATATCAGCCAGCTTAAAGAATGCAGACTGCATAATCATATTGATGCGGCCGCCCAAACCAATTTCCTGAGCAATCTTAACTGCATCAATCATGTACAGCTTAACATCATTTTGAGCAATGTAGCGTTTCATATAGCCAGGCAGCTGTGCATCTAAATCAGCAGCGCTCCAGTTGCAGTTAAGGAGCAGGGTGCCGCCCTTTTTCAGGCCAGCTACTACGTCATATTTTTGAACGTAGGATTGGTTGTGAACAGCTACAAAATCAGCTGCGTTAATCAGATAGGGAGCCATAATAGGAGTATGGCCAAAGCGCAGATGGGATACGGTTACGCCGCCGGATTTCTTACTATCATAGGAGAAATAGCCTTGAGCGTACATATCGGTGTGGTCACCAATAATCTTGATTGCGCTTTTATTAGCACCAACAGTACCATCACTGCCCAGACCCCAGAATTTGCAGCCCTTAGTGCCTGCGGGAGTAACATCCACGCCTGCAACGGAAGGCAGAGAGGTATTGGTAACATCATCAACGATGCTGATGGTAAAGTTGTTTTTAGGTTCAGCGCTTGCCAGATTATCAAATACAGCTACGATATCACCAGGCAGCAGGTCCTTGGAGCCTAAGCCGTAACGGCCACCAATGATGAGGGGATTGCGGTCGCTAGCGTAGAAGGCTGCACGAACATCCAAGTACAAGGGCTCACCAAAGGAACCAGGCTCTTTAGTTCTATCGAGAACAGCAATACGTTTAACAGATGCAGGAATTGCACCCATAAAATGCTTAACGCTGAAGGGACGATACAGGTGAACGCACAGAACGCCAACCTTTTTACCTTCTGCATTGAGCTTTTCAACAACAGTACGAACGGTTTCGCTAGCAGAGCCCATAACGATAATCATATCCTCTGCATCCTCAGCACCGTAGTAGTTGAACAGGTGATATTCACGGCCAGTCAGCTTAGTGATTTCGCCCATGTATTCTTCAACGATTTCCGGAAGAGCATCGTAATAGCTATTAACAGCCTCACGAGTTTGGAAATAAATATCAGGGTTTTGAGCAGTACCGCGGATAACCGGGTTATCAGGATTCAGACCACGACGACGGAAGGCGTTAACTGCATCCATATCAAGCAGCTTAGCCAAATCGTCGTACTCAAGAACTTCAATCTTTTGAATTTCATGAGAGGTACGGAAGCCATCAAAGAAATTCAGGAAAGGAACGCGGCCCTTAATAGCGGACAGATGAGCTACGCCAGCCAAGTCCATAACCTCTTGTACGCTGCCCTCAGCCAGCAATGCAAAGCCTGTTTGACGAGCAGCCATAACGTCCTGATGGTCACCAAAGATGGATAAGGAGCTGGTTGCCAAAGCACGTGCAGATACGTGGAATACTGCAGGCAGCAGCTCGCCGGACATTTTATACATATTGGGAATCATGAGCAGTAAGCCCTGAGAAGCGGTATAGGTAGTAGTCAGCGCACCAGATTGCAGGGAGCCATGAACTGCGCCAGAAGCACCTGCTTCGGACTGCATTTCCAGCAGCTTAACGGATTGACCGAAAATATTCTTCTTGCCCTGTGCGGACCATTCGTCAACAACCTCTGCCATAGGAGAGGAGGGAGTAATAGGATAAATTGCAGCAACATCAGTAAAAGCGTAAGAGATATACGCAGCAGCAGTGTTGCCATCCATAGTTTTCATTTTTACCATTGAATCCCCTTCTTTCTAAAAAATTTTCTTCCAAATTGAAAGCGCTATATGCTTTGCCTAGGCAATAGTATACACTATTTGTCATAAATTGTACAAGCCATATACGCTCTTCTGAACAAAATATCTGTGTTCTATAACCACGACAAAAAGTCGTAAGTCCATAATAAATACAAATAACCATAAAGGTGCTGCACCAGTCCACCTTCAGCACAATCCCAAGCCTGCTGATAAATATGGGCTGCATACAGCACCCTCGCCTTACTATTTAACTATTGTAACAGGAACATCGGCATTTTCTACAACGGACTGACTGACACTGCTGCGGAAAAATCCCTCCACAACGCCAAGACCACGACTGCCTAGAACTATGCCATCACAACGCTCTTCCCTTACAGCCAGCAAAATATGCTCGGCCACATCTCCATCCCGCTCCAGTAAATATGTACAATCAATATTTTTTCCCTGCAGCATCTCATAGGCCGTATCAAGGACCTCGTCACCAATATGACCAATGCCGCCATCAAAGGCAAAGGCATGAATATCTCCTGATGTAACGGTCATGATAACCAAGCTGCCACCACTTAAGGAAACCAGCTCGCAGGCATATTCCAATGCTCTTAAGGAATAGTCGGTACCATCTATGGGCACCAAAAGACGTTTAAACATTATTTTACGATTAAAACAGGAACGGAGGAGTATTGGGAAACCTTAGAGCTTACGCTGCCAAGGAAGAATTCTGCAATACCGGACAGGCCACGGCTGCCTAAAACTATAGCATCACATTGAGATTTCTTAGCCAACGCAATGATACGCTCAGAGGGATGACCAATTTCCAAACTGTACTCAACCTTATTAGGATATTCAGCCAGCCTTTCCTCTGCCATCTCTAAAACCTTATCGCCAACCTTTTCCAGCTCGCTATTACCTTGGTTAATGGTAGCATGATCCAGAGGAACTGCCAGTAAAGCAGCATTATTATAAGGCTGAATTACGTTGACAACCAAAAGCTCACTTTCAAATCTCTTGCCGATTTCCACAGCACTAGCCAATGCTCTCCAGGAGCCTTCACTACCGTCAACAGGAACTAAGATTTTTTTAAACATAAAACACACCTCCATAATTTCCTCTGCGCATCATGTACGCAGTAAACTTCATGTTCATGTATGTAATATTCTTTTTTAGATGGCAGAAATCCTGCTTGTAATTGCCAAAGTTGAATAATTTCTCATTTCTGTAACAAATTACAGCAGCTTATCTTCTACCGCCACGTTTTTCTCTCGCTGCACGGATGCGAGCAGACTTTTTGCTGAACTTTTTAGGCTCATCTGCAGCATGAGCAGCCTGGGTAGGAGTAGGTGCAGCATCGCCAAAGGACTCGCCACGAACAAAGCGATAGTACAAAGCAATACCTGCAACCAACAGCAGCGGAGCACTGCCAATAACATAACGATACTCACTAGGAGCAGCAAAGGTAATAAAATCAAAGAAAATTACGCAGGCAGGAACTAAAATAATTTGAGCCATGCGAGAAGCAAAGCCCTCCTTGCCCATAAAACGAATAACCATGCCATATGCCAAAAAAGCAATAGCAAAGGAAACAAAGCTCATAAATACGAGAAACGCAAAAAATTCAAAATTCATCTAGTGTAACACCTTCCTTAAATATTAATACATACTGTATTTACCAATCCATAATACCACCTAAGGCAAATGCAGGCAAGTAAAATTACCCCAACAGTTTAAATATCGTAATGCTGCTTTTCATCACCCAAGGGCTCATTACGCTTAGGATCATCCTTAAAGATACTGATATTATCCTTAGCCAGCTTAACAGCATCATCATAAACCTTTTTAAAAGCACTCATATCCTTAGGCTTGCCAGCCTTCAGCCACTCTGTAACCACTCGGCCCAAGCCATAGGTAGTACCCACAGCCACAGGAATCTGCAGCGGTGCAAAGGGAATAAGCGTAGTCAAGGTGCTGCCCACAAAATACGCACCCAGGCTGCCTAAAATGCTCACTGCAGCCTGCTCAGAAATTTCCTCGCCATACACCTTCCCCAGCTTAATAATCATATAAATTTCATTAGCAATCAGGCTCATGGTACCAAGAACAGGAGCAACCACAATAACGCCAGCACGAGCTGCAGCCCAACGGCACAGAGTCTCGGCCTCATCCTCACGCATTTTATCATCAATAACCTCAATATGCTCGGCTATCTTAATCTCTTCATATTGTTCAGCCATATTCTAAAACCTCCTTTTAGAAGAAAACATCATAGCATATATAATTCGCACCATTATACGAAAAATCCTGCTAAAAAGCAAAAAAGCTGCTACCCAAATAACATGAGCAGCAGCCTAGCAAAAATCACATTACATCCTCAGGAAACTTGCTTTGAGACGGCAAATCAACCAAGTTTTTCTTGCGCATATAATCAGTAACCACATAGGTGCTTTCTTCTACTAATACTAAAGCATGAGTAGCATTCTTTTCTAAAAACGGCAAAAGCTTTTCAATATTTTCGCGCTTATCGCCAATCTCGATGATAATAGGATAATCAGCATTGCCACTAACAAAGGAGCTAATCGTGCGGCCCATGCCACGCAAATTAGAGGCAAAGCCCTCAATTCCCTTAGTCACCGTAGCACCAGCCAGCTCCAAACGACGTGCCTCACGCAAAATAGCCTTGTACAAGGGCATATCATTGTGCATAACATCCTCACCAGTATAAATCTTAAGAAAAGTAATCTTTCTGTACTCTATAGCCATCACAAACACCCCCATGTGGTTAAAATTATAGAGCTAAATTTATACTATAAGTATAGCATATTGCTTAATTTTTCGTAAGAGTTTTTTGTAAAATTAACAAATAGGTCACATAATGTAACGAATGTAACACAACTGACTAGTCAGTCAAACAGTCTTTAATCTATAAAACACTTTATAGAACGTAAGCAAACACAAAAAGCTCTTGCAAGCACAACAATAATCCATTATCATATTTATAATTAGCACATAGCCTTAACCATATAAAAATGCATTATAAGGATAAATATCCAATTCCTAAATAATGCAGAATTTTTATCTATGTCTGTGCTATAAATGTATCTGTAAATATTAGCACGTGGATTGCTACACTCACATAGCACATCCATGGCAGCATTAAGAAAGAACATTAGAAAGAAGGAATAATCATGACAGAATTAAAAGCAGGCCTTGTAGGCACCGCCACCACCATTGTAACCGAAGCAAACATTGCCGCAACCATGAAAAGCGGCTCCTTAGCAGTATTTGCAACCCCCGCCATGTGTGCACTTATGGAAGAGGCAGCCTGTGATGCCGTAAAGAACAGCCTGGCAGAAGGTGCTGGCAGCGTAGGCATCAGCCTCAATATCACCCATGACCGTGCCACCAAAATGAACGACACCGTCAAAGCCACCGCCACCCTCATTGCCATCGAAGGCCGCAAGCTCACCTTCAGCGTAGAAGCCGAAGACTCCAAGGGCACCATTGGCAAAGGTACCCATGAACGCTTCATCATCGACAACGAAAAGTTCATGAAGAAGGTAAATGGATAAGGATTAAGCAAATAGCGTAAATAAGGCGAAACCTCCTCTGACCACAGGAAAATGTGGTTGGAGGAGGTTTTTTGTGTGAGTTTTTTTACAAACGACTCATCAAAAGTTTAAACTATTAATCATCTATGATTTTTCAAAATGGCAGACAATTTATCAAAAGCTACCAATGTTTCCAATTTAGTGGGATTCCATTGATATTTTGTTGCCCGTCCACGCCCCACCATTGAAACAAATCCATTTTCCATTACTTCCTTCAATGCAAGTCGAACATAATATTCACTCAGTTCTGTAGCTTCTATAATTTCGTTCATCGTAACAAATTTTTTCTGCTTTATGTAAAGTAGAACCCCCACAGCATTATCCGATAATTCAGGATAAGAATTTTGCGGGGCAGCTGTCCAAATTTTTAAAAATGTACTTTTCAAATCCGTTTCTAATTCGGGATGCCTGAAATTATTTGCTTCCACCGTGTCAAAAATTGTTCTACCGCCATCACCAACACGCTCAGAAGCACCTATTAACCTAAATAGTGCAATTATTCCATTATTTCTGGGCACAGATACTCCACCAAGAAAAAATTGTTCTTTAGAAATCTTCATTGTACCTGGGTTAAGAAAGCTATAGAAATAATCATCCACAACTATTTTAACGCTAATTTCTGAATCTAAATAATCAGCGTGAATCAGTGTATTTGCTAAAGCTTCTCTTAACGCTGTACTTAAATCCGAAGGAGACTTTCTAACTAATCTATCATCTAAAGCAAATGGTTCTTCAACAGTTGCCTTAAGCTTTTCCAATACAATGATGTAAAAATTATATAGATTCATATTGTCAGAACCTATATCGCCAAAAGAAACTCTGTCTTTCCATCTAGTATCCTTACAAGCACGTTTGTTTAAATATTCCAAGTGAAAATAAGGCAACCTCTGTTGTATCGCTTCATACTTTCCTAAAAATAAAAGTCCAGCTAATGTCAACTTTTCTTTTCTGTTGTCGTTGCGATCAATCTGAATGACACCAATTCTTCTAAGAAATTCATCATTTTTCATTTCTAAATAATTTTTGTCAGGATATCTCGCACTTACTTTATTTTTAAATTCCAATATACAATTTATATCTAAATCTTCTATAGTGTATCCACTTAATAATTCATTATCATTTTCTACAGAAGAATTCCTTACAAATCGTTTTAATTCCTCTTCAGTTGCCAAAAAATCCCCTTCATTACGCCTTATATATGTTTGTTTCATATTTTCTCTTAAATATATCGGTTTCTTAGTAATAGGCTGCTCAGGAATATATACAGAAATTATATTTTTACCATCAATATTATGAATATTAACCGTATTATTAGAAAGAACATTTCGGCTAACTTTTTGGGGGTTAGATGCCAAATTAAATAAATTCTTTATTATTTCTTCAGGATTGCTAACTCCAATAATCCGAAACGGTTTTTCTTTTACACCTAATATTATAAATCCGCCCGCAGTATTGGAAAACGATGAATAAGTTTCCCAAAAATCACCTGGTAATTTATTTTCTGATTCCTTAAATTCAAGGTTATAATTTTCCCTCTGCTCCTGTAGAGAATTTAAAATTGTTTCTAAAGATTCTTTACAGTCCATATTTTCACCCTCTATCTCACGATTTTCTCGCGATTATATACTAAACTATACCTGCCCAAAAC
>Magnolia_p2__coassemble_506_pt1 | contig 121464 bp, 106 predicted proteins | sample Magnolia_p2__metabat2_low_PE_029 | metagenome-assembled genome bin Magnolia_p2 | reverse complement strand
CTTATAGTGTATGCGTCTAGCTGTTCTCTATTTGGTTATCAAAGAACCTTTAGTCTCAAAAAGGCAATAAAAAAAGCCTTTCACCTCGATTTTTGGATACACGTATTGCGTATACGCGTTACTTCAAATGAGAATTCTATGAATTCTTCATCTTCGTTAAGATACACTTATTGCGTGTAATCTTAATCCATTAATCGAATGAAAGGTTTTACAAACTGTGTGCCTAAAAGGCATTAACCACATTCTCTATTCTATATGCAATTTCCTATTGCTAGGTGAGTCATAGTCTACCACAATAGATTTGTAATGTCAACATTTATTTTAAATTATTTTCAAGATTTCTACTTAATAATAGCGATTAACGTTAAAATAATAAAAAGCAGAAACGCCGTCGGAACATCAATTCCAACGGCGTTAACTATTTCGTTTAAAGCTATATAAGTCTTATTTATTTTTCAGATACTCATCAATAGCAATAGCTGCACGCTTGCCTGCACCCATTGCAGAGATTACAGTTGCAGCACCGGTTACGATATCACCACCGGCAAATACACCGGGTATGGAGGTTGCACCAGCTTCATCAGCAACAATATTACCACGTTTATTTACCTCTAAATCAGGTGTGGTTTGTTTAATCAAAGGATTAGGTCCTTGACCAATAGCCATAACAACCATGTCTACGTCAAGAATATATTCGCTGCCCTTAATAGCTACAGGGCTACGGCGACCGCTTGCATCAGCTTCACCTAGCTCCATCTTTACGCATTCCAAGCCATTTACCCAGCCTTTTTCATCACCCTTAATGCTTACAGGATTGTTCAAAAGACGGAGCTCAATACCCTCTTCCTTAGCGTGGCCAATTTCTTCCTTACGAGCAGGCATTTCGTCCTCTCCGCGACGATAAACAATATAAACATGCTCTGCACCCAAGCGTTTTGCAGTACGAGCTGCGTCCATAGCTACATTGCCAGCACCTACAATAGCTGCCTTTTTACCAACGTATACAGGAGTTGCAACATTGGGGAATTCGTAGGCTTTCATCAGGTTAACACGAGTCAGGAATTCATTAGCAGAATATACGCCATTCAGGTTTTCGCCATCAATCTGCATAAAATGAGGTAGGCCTGCACCAGTACCAATGTACACAGCATCAAAGCCTTCTTCCTCCATCAGTTCCTTAACGGTAAAGGTACGACCAATTACAGAGTTTACCTCAATCTTAACGCCAAGTTCTTTAAGAGCAGCAATTTCATGCTGAACAATTTCCTTAGGCAAGCGGAATTGAGGAATACCGTACATAAGAACGCCACCAGCTGCATGCAGAGCTTCAAATAAGGTTACATCATAGCCAAGCTTTGCTAAATCACCAGCACAGGTCAAGCCAGAAGGGCCACTACCTACGATAGCCACCTTTTTACCATTGGGAACTACACCTTCTGCCTTAGTCACATCAATTCCATGCTCACGTGCATAGTCTGCTACAAAACGCTCCAATCGACCAATAGCAACAGACTCACCCTTAATACCCAATACACATTTACTTTCACATTGGTTTTCCTGAGGGCAAACACGACCACAAACTGCCGGTAAGCTATTCTTACGCTTCAGAATCTTAATTGCCTCTGCAAAATCCTCGTGTGCTACTGCTTGAATAAATGCGGGAATTTCTACATTTACTGGACAACCACTTACGCAGCGAGGCTTAGGACAATTTAGGCAACGCTGTGCCTCATCAACCGCCATTTCCTTTGTATAGCCTAAAGCTACCTCTTCAAAGTTTTTATTGCGAACATTTGCCGGTTGCTCCGGCATTGCATTTCTCATTCCTCCACGCATTTGCAGTGACCTCCGCAGCTATATTCCAGAACTTCCTGATTCTTATACATTTGCTGACGCATTAAAAGATTAGCAAAATCAACCTTATGTGCATCAAATTCAGGTCCATCAACGCAGGCAAATTTGTTTTCGCCACCTACATTTACACGGCAGCCACCGCACATACCAGTACCATCAACCATAATAGTATTTAGGCTGGCAGTAGTTTTAACACCAAAGGGCTCGGTTACTGCAGCAACATTTTTCATCATAATTACAGGACCAATTGCCAGAACCAAATCAATTTTTTCTCCCTTTTCCAGCATTGCTCTTAAGGGATCAGTTACAAAGCCTTTATGACCTGCGGTGCCATCATCAGTAGTAACGATAACCTCATCACTAATAGCAGCCATTTTATCCTGCCAAATAATAAGGTCCTTATTACGTGCACCAATAATAGAAATAACCTTGTTGCCTAGCTCGTGGTAAGCACGTGCGATTGGGTAAACAGGTGCTACACCAATACCACCACCTACAACTACTACAGTACCAAAGTTACCCATCTCAGAGGGTTGGCCCAAAGGACCAACTACGTCTAATATGTCGTCACCAACATCAAAGGTATCACATAAATGTCTTGTAGAGTTACCTACTGCTTGCACAATAAGAGTAATATATCCCTTTTCACGATCAAAGTCAGCAATAGTCAGAGGCACGCGTTCACTAAATTCATCAGTACGAATAATTACAAATTGACCAGGACGGCATTTGTGAGCGACTAACGGTGCATCTACAACAAATTCGTACACTGCCTCAGCAATATTTGCTTTTTCAATAATTTTTGCCATATAATCTCCTCCAATGTCATTTTATAGCCTAGAATGGCATTGTGTTTTTATTTTGTTAATAAACGTTTAGCACAAGCTTCTGCTTCTGCATAAATCTTTTCCTCATCAAAGGAAAGTAACTTGCCTGCCTCAACAACCTTACGACCTGCTACAAATACAGTATCTGCATCATATGCACTCGCCGCGTAAACTAAAAGAGACAGCTTATTATGACGAGGATACCAATAAGGCTTATGCATATCCCAAAGCACGATATCAGCTTGTTGACCAGGCTCCAGCTTGCCACAATCAGCAAAGCCTAAAACCTTGGCACCATCAACAGTTGCCATATCCCAAGCCTTAGCAGCTGGTACAACCAGCGGGTCAAAGCTTGTTGCCTTATGAAGCATAGCTGCAGCGCGGCATTCTTCAAGCATATCCAAGTTATTGTTACTAGACGCACCATCAGTACCCAAGCCAACAACGATACCTTTAGCTAGCATCTTTTCTACAGGTGCAATACCACTTGCCAGCTTAAGATTGCTTTGAGGATTATGAGCTACACGTACATTTTTAGCTGCCATGATATCCATATCATTATCAGTCAGATGTACGCAGTGAGCTGCAATAGTACCTAAATCAAACATACCTAGCTTATCCATCATTTCAATTGGAGTAATGCCGTGCTCATTCTTATAGCTTTCAACCTCAAATTTAGTTTCGCAAAGGTGCATTTGTAGCTCTGCATTGTGATTTTTAGCAGCCGCAATAACCTTTTCCAAATAATCTAAAGGACAAGTATATGGAGCATGAGGACCATAGGATACGCGGATACGACCTTCATCGTAGTTTTGCCAGTTTTCTGCTAAAGCATCGTTTTCTGCCAGTTTTACATCCTTATCAGGAGCAACACCAATCAGACCACGGCAAAGATTAGCACGCATACCGGTTTCAGCAACAGCCTCAGCAACACGTTCCATATTAGGACCATACATATCAGCAAAGGCAGTAGTACCACCCTTTAACATTTCAACAATGCCAAGCATAGCACCCCAATAAATATCATCAGAGTCCATTTTACCTTCGATAGGCCAAATTTTATTTTCCAACCAATCCATAAGTGCCATGTCATCAGCATAGCTACGGAGCAGTGTCATAGAAACGTGGCCATGGGTATTGACCATACCCGCTGTTGCCAGCTTACCCTTACCATCAACAATTTCATCAGCTGCAAAATCTACAGAAGCTTCCTTGCCAATAGCTACGATCTTTTTATCTTCTATTGCAATGCAATACATTTCGCCATTAGGAGTGTTCAACAGCTCAATATTTTTAATTAGTACCTTACTCAAATCAGCACCACCACTTCATACTTATAAATCTAGAAAAGGATTTACTCCTCTCCCATTTGTCGTTTAGAATAATGCTTTTTGTAAAAGCTATGCATAATGTCCGCATCTTCATCTGACAATTCAACCGCACCACCTGCAGATTGACAGATAATGGCTATTTGCGCTGCTTTTTCCAAAATCTCTGCTACGATTAATGCATCCTCTAAATTTTTTCCCCAGCACACTGCACCGTGATTAGCTAAAAGCACAGCCTTTCTACCTTGCATAGCAGCAACAGCATTATCAGCCAGCTCTTGTGTTCCAGGCAAAGCATATTCTGCACAGTTAACGCGTCCACCAATTATTTGAACAATATCCTCAATAATGGCAGGAACTGGTTTACGCATAGCGGCTAACGAACTGGCATAAATACTATGGGTATGGATGATAGCTCTTGCTTCTGGACATGCTTTATAAATAGCACTGTGAAGCTTGGCTTCCGAAGAAGGAATATGTTTACCTTCTATGATATTTTCATCAAAGTCAATAATTACTATATCTTCAGCTCTTTGCTTTGCATAGCCCATACCAGAAGGAGTAATAGCCATAGAGTTTTCATCTACAATACAACTGATATTTCCCCATGAGCCTGCCACAAGATTTTTAGTAATCAGCTGTTTACCCATATCGACTATATCATTTTTTAAAATTTCTTCTAGCTTCATCATGCTCCCTTGCTTTCTAATACATTTGAAAGCGACATAGATATTGGGACCGCCCTTTTTTGAGCAGTCCCATAAGCATTTTAATTATTCAGCAGCTAAATAAGCCTTTTGTTCTTCAGTCAAAGTATCAATACCTGCACCCATAGCAGTCAGCTTCAAGGCAGCAACTTCAGTATTTAGCTCTTCAGGCAGAACGTATACCTTATTATCCATGGTTCCCTTATGGTCAAGCAGGTACTTCATTGCCAGGAACTGCATTGCAAAGGACAGGTCCATAACTTCGATTGGATGACCGTCACCACAAGCCAAGTTAACAAGACGACCTTCACCAAGCAGGTTCAGCTTACGACCATCAGCCATAGTGTAGGTCATGATATTTTTACGAACCTCATAAGGCTCTTTTACGGACAGCTCTTCTAGATGATCTTTATTAACTTCAACATCAAAATGACCAGCATTACACATTACGGCACCATTCTTCATAACTTCCATATGAGACTTAGTGATGACGTCTTTGCAGCCAGTAACAGTGATAAAAATATCGCCTTCTTTAGCAGCTTCCTGCATAGGCATTACGCGGAATCCATCAAATACAGCTTCTACACCTTTAATCGGATCAATCTCGGTTACAATAACGTTTGCACCCATGCCTTTAGCACGCATAGCTACACCTTTACCACACCAGCCATAGCCAGCAACAACAACGGTTCTGCCAGCGATAGACATATTAGTAGTACGAATAACACCATCAAGAGAGGATTGGCCAGTACCATAGCGGTTGTCAAACAGGTATTTGCAATATGCATCGTTAACTGCAATCATGGGGAATGCCAGATGATTAGCAGCCTCTAAAGCCTTCAGACGATGTACACCGGTAGTAGTTTCTTCACTACCACCAATCAGCTTTTCAATAAGGTCACGACGCTCGCCATGGAGCATATTTACAAGGTCACCACCATCATCAATAATCAGGTCAGGCTCTACCTTCAATGCTTCACGAAGATACATATCATATTCTTCATTAGTGCAGCCATGAGTTGCAAAAACAGTAATACCACTATCAACTAACGCTGCAGCAATCTCATCTTGAGTAGAAAGAGGATTGCTACCAGTTACCACTACATTAGCACCAGCGTTTTTCAGAACCTGTGCCAAATAAGCTGTTTTTGCCTCCAAATGAATGGTTACAATCATGTTTAAACCAGAAAAAGGCTTTTCTACACTATATTTTTCGTTAAGGATATTTAACAAAGGCATATATTCCTTAGCCCAAGCTATTCTTTGATGACCCAGAGGTGCTAAGTTAATGTCTTTAATCATACTTTCCATGAATTATTTTTCCTCCTTGGATTGTTCTTGTAATTTCTTAATATTTTCTATATAAGGCGCAGTTATCACGCCATACTCCGTAATAATACCAGCAATTAGCTCTGCTGGAGTTACATCAAATGCTGGATTAAATGTCATAGCCTTATCAGGAGCAGTTATCTCACTACGGAACTGTTTAATTTCAACGCCCTTACGTTCCTCAATAGGAATTTGGCTACCATCGGTAATAGTAAAATCAAAGGTACTAACTGGCGCAGCAATATAAAATGGTATATTATGAGCTTTTGCAGCTAATGCAACACCATAGGTGCCAATTTTATTAGCAGTATCACCATTGGCAGCAATTCTATCTGCACCTACAACAACGGCGTTGATTCCCTTTGTTTTCATAGACCAGGCAGCCATATTATCAGTGATGAGTGTAACAGGAATATCATCCTCACATAGCTCATAGGCGGTCAATCTTGCGCCCTGAAGCAGAGGTCGTGTTTCATCAGCATAGACCATTTCCAGTTTACCTTGCTTGTATGCTTCACGAATTACACCTAGTGCTGTGCCCCAACCACACGTAGCTAACGCACCTGCGTTGCAATGAGTCAAAACTACAGCCTTATCTGGAAGCACGGCGGCACCATATTCTCCCATTTTTTTACAGGTAGCAATATCATCTGCATAAATTTTGCCAGCAAGCTGTTCAAGCTCTCCAATTATTACAAAAGGTGCTTGCTCTTGTTTATGTAGCTCTGCAGCTAAAGCGTATACTTTATTGGCACCCCATGCCAGGTTAACTGCGGTAGGACGTGCGGCAATAAGGTCATCCTTTATTTTTTCTAAAGTTCCCAAAAAATCTGGATGCCTTGCAGCTTCATTAGCACCCAAAATCATGGCATAAGCAGCTGCTGCACCAATTGCTGGCGCTCCTCTAACCTCTAAACGTTCAATGGCAATTTTTACACGCTTATAATCTTCACAAACAATAATTTCCGTAGATTGTGGCAGCTTTGTTTGGTCTAACAGCATTAGCTTGCCATTTTCCCAGTGCATTGTTTCTATCATGGCTTCACATCCTCACGTAATGAGTATTACAGCTTAAATCCACCAAATTCCTTCAGAGCATCATGACAGCCACAGCCACACTCAATTTTCTCATTATTAGTGATGAATGCTGCAATCAGCTTCTCCATATTGCTAATGCTCTTAGTCATAGCCTCTACAACTTCCATATGAGAAAGTGGTGTCTTAGAAATACCAGCAGCCATATTAGTAACAATAGAGCAGGTGCAGTAGCACATTTCTGCTTCCCTAGCTAAAATGGCTTCAGGCATACCAGTCATACCAACTAAATCGCCGCCCATCATTCTGTAGGCCTTAATTTCAGCAGCAGATTCGAAACGAGGACCTTCTGTAGCAACATATACACCATGCTCGTGTAAAGGAATATCAGTCTTTTTCAAGCAGTTAATTACACGTTGGCGCATAACAGGACAATAAGGATTAGTGAAATCAGCATGAACTACACCGCGCTCCTCTGTATCATAAAAGGTGTTAATACGACTTTTAGTAAAATCCAGAACATTGTCGCATACGACAAAATGACCTGCAGTCATTTCCGGATTTAAAGAGCCTACAGCGGTAGTTGTAAAGATTTCTTCAGTACCAAGACTTTTTAACGCCCAAATATTAGCACGGAAATTCACCTTATGAGGTGCAATTTTATGACCCATTCCATGACGAGTAATAAATACGACCTGATTACCAGCCATTTCACCTATATGGCATAATGCATCACCATAAGGAGTATGAACGATTTGTTTATCAAATTTTACACCTAAAACCTCGGGGTTACCAAAACCAGTACCACCAATAATAGCTATTTTACGCATAAATAATCCTCCTATTATTTGAATTCCACTAAGAATAACTTAATATATTTACACTAGCTAAATATATATTCTAAAGATATCCTCCTATCTTTGAAAGCTCCATTCATAAAAATATCACAGTCAAAATATTGAGAAGTTTAACCAATCATACACCATAATTTTAGCATATTTCCGCACTAAAATAAAGTGTTCTAACTCTATATATACGAAAAGAGACCATTCTAGTAAGAATAGTCTCTTAATTGAAATCTATTATTTTTTAAAGATAACTTCTTTAGGTCCATCGTTTACAGCATCCTCTGGAATAATAACATCATCAAAGCCAATTCCACGAGTATGAAGTGTATGACACCAGTCATGCTCTTTACGATGCCACCATCCTAAAGCAGTGATGGGAACCCAGCTATAAATAAACAAAGGATACAGTAACAAATAGAGCCAAGACTTAAATGAAGCTCTAATTTTCCACAATACAGCTACAGGGAAAATGTATTGACCTACACCAACTAAGGTCCAAACCTCTAATGGAATCACTTTATAGATAATATTGGTATAAAAGGGTACAAAATTATAGATGTAACTGCAGAAAATAAAGAAGGTTGAAACCATTAAAAAGTATGGTTGAATAAGGTTAACAGAGCAATCAAGCATAACAATGTTGCGCTCTTTAATAGCCTTCTTAATCATGGGAATGAGATAACGATCTGCAACATCAAAGTGACCTTGTGACCAACGCTTACGTTGATTCCAGGATTGCATGAAGGTTAATGGCTTTTCATCATAGATAATGGCATCATGTGCCCAGGTTGTAGGAATATTTTCCATCATTGCCTGAATAGTAAACTCCATATCCTCGGTTAAGCATGTTGCACGCCAACCATAACGTTTCAAAACATCAGTATCAAAGCACATACCAGTACCGCCCAAGCAGCAGCTCAAGCCCATATTATATTTTGCAAGGCTCCATACATGGTTTACTATCCAGAAGGAGATAGCAAAAACACCACTTACCCATGTATCAGTAGGATTCTTAGCATCAATATAACCCTGAATAATTCTTTCGCCATTGCAGAGACGACTGTTCATCTCTTTTAAAAAGTCAGGATGTACTAGGTTATCTGCATCAAAAATGCAAACAGCATCATATTTACGGTCCATCTTAAATAGACGTTCAAACATCCATGCCATAGCAAAGCCTTTGCCCTTGCCGTCTTCGCTGAAACGCTCATGAACAAGCGCACCTGCATTACGAGCAACCTCAGCTGTTTTGTCATCACAGTTATCTGCAACTACGAAAATATCATACAGTGCGTCATTATAATTAAGACGCCTTAAATTGTCTACAAGCTGTGCAATTACAGCCTGCTCATTATGAGCACAGGCAATCAAAGCAAATGTTTTGCTTTCATTGTAAATCTTTACTTCCTTTTTCTTACCAAACAAGCCAAACCAGGAAACAAAGAAATAGTACAATGTGAAGAATATGATCAGAAGCTGCAAAGGTATCATGACTATATCGAAAATAGTATGCATAAAAATCTCCTTCACTCCCCCGTTTTAATGCGGGCTCTGTTATTTATTCTTGCCGGTTACAGCACGGTAAACGTAATTAATAACGCCGGCAGCGGTATAGGTGAACATTGCAGCAAAGGGCCAGCCGCTAGGATTGGTGTAAAGTAAAGCAGCACCAAGTACAACAGCAATGATAACCGGTGGCATATACATAGGATTACCTTTACCCTTAAAGTCTGGAAATCTTACATTACTGTACATAATTACAGCGATAGCAAAGGTTAATGCAGCAACAACCTCTGCACTAAAGCTATAGCCAGAAACAACATATGAGGATAAAACACAAGCACCTGCAGGAATAGGCATACCCTGGAAGTACCCTTTAACGGTAGCAGTGTTAACATTAAAACGTGCAAGACGCATGCAACCGCCAATTGCAAAGCAAGCAGCAATTACTTGTCCAACGATACCTAACTCTGTCATACCATATTGGTAAATCATAATAGCAGGAGCAACACCAAAGGAAGACATATCACATAAAGAATCTACTTCTTTGCCGAAATCGCCTCCACCTACACCAAGAGCACGTGCAGCACGACCATCAAGGGAGTCAAAAATAGCAGCAACTACGATAAAAATAGGAGCATAGAAAAAATCGCCCTCAAAAGTTTTAAAAATTGCAAGAATACCAAAAATCAAGCTCATAGAACTGATACTATTAGGTACAAGACGACGAATATCCATTATTTTTTCACCCTTCCGACAACAGTAATACCACCAACAACAGTATCACCCTTCTTAACGGTAATTTCAACATTACGCGGTACTATAAGCTCTGTGCTAGAACCAAATTTAATCATACCGTAGCGTTCACCTTGCTTCAGATCATGACCAACACTCACCCAAGACACGATTCGACGAGCAAGAAGACCTGCAACCTGAATTACCAAAACACGCATACGACCATTATCCATACCAATGGCATGACGCTCATTTTCAAAGGATGCTTCCTTAGCATAAGCCGGTACAAATTGACCACAGGTATAACGTTGATACTTAATTTCACCATCAATAGGACTGCGGTTTACATGGACATTAAATACAGATAAGAAAATGGTAAGCTTTAATGCAGGTTCATTTAAGTATTCATCATCAAAAATTTCCTCAACACCCATTACAGTACCATCTGCTGGAGAATATAAAATATCCGGATCATAAGGCATAGAGCGATTAAAATCACGGAAAAAATATGCAAAATAAATTGCTAACACTACTGGAATTACTGCCCAGTATGCACCAAAAAAGAAATATACAATGGCTGCCAAAATCAAAGAAACTATAATATATGGATAACCTTCTTTTACAATAAACATATAAAGCCTCGCTTCCTTTGCATAGATTTAGAGGAATTACACTCTGCTAACATAAAAATGTGATGGAAGAGCATTCCATCACATAATTATAATATAATATTAATATTTTGTCTATTTTTTCGTAAGCTTTTTAACACAATTCAATAGAATAAGTCAAGTAAAATACTAGTTAAATCTTCATTTAAAAGACCTGTCCATATACTATGACTATTTAAAACTTAGGAAAAGTATAATGTACATAAAATATTATTTATTTCCAGAAAACACTACCTTTAGAACGAACTTAGGCAATGCCATCATACGCATGAAGCGGCTTGGCTGCTTGTATAATCTAAAAGCCCATTCTAAAGAAGCATCCTGCATCCATTTAGGTGCGCGCTCCATCTTTCCTGCTAACACATCAAAGCTGCCACCTATGCCCATAAGAATGGAAGGTTTTAGCTTGTCCATGTTTTCAACAATCCAACGCTCCTGCTTAGGAGCACCAAGAGCAACAAAAAGCATTTCTGCACCGGAGGAGTTAATTTCTTCAATGATTTGTGGAACATCCTCTGGCTTAAAATAGCCATCATGGCATCCCACTACAGTAACACCTTGATACATGCTTTCGGCTTTAGCCTTTGCAGCCTCGGCTACACCAGGAGAACCGCCGAAGAAATAAGATGTATAGCCCTTTTCAGCAGCCAGCTTTAAGAGTTCATTATAAAGATCAAAGCCAGCAACACGCTCAGGAACATTATGACCTAAATGACGACCAGCCCATACTGCTCCAGCACCATCTGCAAGAACTAAATCGGCGATACTGCCAACAATACGATTATATTCCGCATTTTCCTGGCACATCATAATGATTTCTGCATTAGCAGTAACAACAAAGGTTTTTTGCTTTGCTAACAAACGCTGCTCTAATTCGTTAACTGCCCCCTGCATAGTATAGGGATGAACAGGAACACCAAGTATTTTTATTGGATCAATCATTTTATAATCTTCCTTCTGCCTATTATTGAATATAGGCCTTTAAAACATCACTGTGCTTATCAAGACACAGATATTTGTAAACAGGTCTGCCAACAGAACCACGATGTAAATCCAGCTTTAAGAGATGCAATGTTTTCAGAAACTCCAAGTATTTACGAATAGATACACGAGAGATACCTACCATTGCAGCAACTTCTTCTGTGGTAAACATACCTTCAATATTCTTTATGCAGTCCCAAACTGTAGCTAATGTGTTCTTATCAAGACCTTTAGGCAGACTAACTACAACCTGCTCCTCCTGACGGATAATAGTTTTATCAAGCTCTGATTGGACAAGGACAGTTTGATCCTCAACAATATGGTAACGCTTAAGGTAGTTATTTAAAGCTAAGTTAAAGCGTTCAAATTCAAAAGGCTTGATAATATAATCAACTGCACCTAAACGCAATGCCAGTTTAATTTTATCCTTATCATTAGCTGCAGAAACTATAATGACATCTACATCGTAGCCAGCCTCACGAATTTTGGCCAACAGCTGCAGGCCATCCATAGTAGGCATGAATACATCTAAAATTAAAAGGTCGTAGCTATTTTCTGCTAAAAGTGATAATGCTTCATCACCATTTCCTGCAATATCGCACAGTTCAAAGCCTTTAATCTGACTTAAATAATGCTCGTGTAATTGAGCGACCATCGGATCATCTTCAACAACTAAAACATTAATCATATCATTCACTCTCCTTCTTCATCGGTAAACGCACTGTAAAGATGGTGCCCTCACCTGGTGCAGATTCAACAGTAATCGTTCCATCTAAGTTGTCTATGCTTTGCTTAACAAGATATAAGCCATAGCCTCTTCCTGTACCCTTGCTGCTAAAGCCTCTTACAAACATATGATTCTTAGTATCCTCATCCATACCAGGTCCAGAATCCTCTACAACAATAACAATTTCACGATCAAAGTCTAAAATTGTTAGACTAACGATTCGTTCACCATCATAGTTTTTCAAAACATCAAAGGCATTTTCGATAATATTACCTGCAATTAGGACAATATCGTGTACAGAAGGAACATCAAGCTCACTATGCAGCTCACTTTCTTCACTTAAAGAAAAGTCTATATTCAGTTCACGACTGCGGCTTATTTTACCAAGAATAAAACCAGACAAGGTAATATCTCTTAAACGTGTAACGACATAGGATACCTCAGATTGTCTATTGTAGGCAATTTCCTGAGTAAAATTTTTCAGCTCATCATATGCCTTCATTTCAATTAAGCCCATAATTACGTGCATTTTGTTCATAAACTCATGAGTTTGAGCACGTAATGCCGTTGCATAATTCTTAAAGCCAGTTAGCTGATTAGCCATTTCTTCAACAACTGATTTTTTACGGAAGGTAATAACAGCACCAATAATGCGATTTTCTGTTCTTAAAGGCACAGCAGTTACGATAAATACAGTATCACCAATTTTTGCGCTAGCATCAATCAATGTCTTGCCATCATCAATAATCTCACTAATATTAACCTTACGAAGAACATCTTTAGCCTTCTCGCCACGTAAATTTTCACTCTTAGGCACATTAGCCTGTTGTAGTAATAATTTAGCCTCAGTATTTACAAGTGTAATAATACCTTTGCTATTGACGTTGATAACACCCTCACGAACAGAGTTAAGGATAATATTACGCTCCTGCAGAAGAGCTGCTATCTCCTCTGGTTCATAACCAAAGAGGACGCGCTTAATCCTTCCAGCAAGGTAAATAGCACTTAAAATACCAATAAGTAAGCCAATAAGAGCTGTTGTTATTAGAAAGAACACAGCATCATAGGTTGATTCGTTAAGCAGATCATCGGAATAGCCTGTTACAACGTAACCTATAACCTGATTGTTATTATCATAAACATAGCCAAACGCCTTGTTAGGAATGGAATAATTTTCCTTCCAGGTAATTCTGTTAAAAACAGCGTATTTGTTAACTAGAGCATAAGCACTATGCTCAAACTCCTTTAAACCACCTGGATTATAAAGAACACGCAAGGTTTTGTTTTTGTCATAGATGGCTACACCAGCTTCATCAGAGCTATCTACATCATTGACATAGTCGGCCATCATTTTATCAACAGCTGGACTTACTGCTACATTGGATGATTTCAATCCGTCTTTGATTTCAATTGAATTGCATAAAATGTTATTAATATTAACTGCATTAATGCTGACACGGTCATAAATTACCTTTACAACTCTTTGAGTAGTAAAGATAGATGCCGGCAGCAGTGCAATACACACAACCAAAGAAATCAAGATAACAATTTGCTGTGATAAGGTAAATTTTTTACCGGGAATACGGTATTGTGTTGTTCTAAGCTCTTTTTCTAAATCAAATTTTTTCGACATCAGCAGGCACCGTTAAGAACTGGATGCCAGGATTACGCTCAAGAATCCAATTAAGAGACCACTCGTTGTTTACAAGGATAACAGGGCGGTTCTTTTTGTCGTAAACCAGCATACCATTGTCTAATCCTTTAATATTTTCAATTTGTTCCTTCTTCTCAGCGTAAACCCAACGAGCTACAGAATAAGGAAGCTGATTCATCAGCAGTTGAGCACTGTATTCATTATTGAGACGATACTCCAATACCTCTAACTGCAGTACGCCGACAACACCAACTATAAAGCTTTCCAGACCAACGCCCTCTTGCTTAAATACTTGGATTGCACCCTCTTGTGAAAGCTGAATAATACCTTTTTCAAATTGCTTGCGCTTCAAAGAATCCTTAGGCTGTACACGAGCGAAGATTTCGGGCGGGAATACAGGGAAATCTTCAAACTGTAACTTCATGCTGTTATCACTTAAGGAATCGCCGATACCAAAGATACCAGGATCAAACACACCAATAATATCACCAGGATAAGCTTTTTCTACAATTGTGCGCTCCTGAGCCAAAAATTGCTGCGGTTGAGAAAGCTTAATCATTTTATTAGACTGTTTGTGATAAACGCTCATACCCTTTTCAAATACGCCAGAGCAAATACGCATAAAGGAAATGCGGTCACGATGTGCGGGATTCATGTTCGCCTGAATCTTGAACACAAAAGCAGAGAAATTTTCATTGTCAGGTGACATCATTGTACCATCAATCAGTGCTCTTGGCTGTGGCTTAGGAGACAGCTCCAAGAATTTTTCAAGGAAAGGCTGTACACCAAAGTTGGTCATAGCAGAACCAAAGAACATAGGCGTGAGCTCACCAGCATTAACCTTTTCAATATCAAATTCATCGCCTGCCATATCCAACAGCTCAATATCATTGCACAGGTTTTCGTACAGCTCGTCACCCAGCATTTCTCTAATCTTAGGATCGTCTAAAGAACCAGTGGTGGATTTCATAATCTTAGCACCATGGCTTCCGTCCTCTTCAAAAAGCTGAATTGTGTTTTTTAAACGATCATATACACCTTTATATTGTCCATCAATACCAATAGGCCAGTTTACAGGATAAGCACGAATATTTAAGATTTTTTCCAGTTCATCCATTAAATCAAAGGGATTACGGCCGTAACGGTCCAGTTTATTAACAAAGGTAAAGATAGGCAGATGACGGCGATGGCAAACCCAGAACAGCTTCTTAGTCTGTGGCTCAATACCCTTAGCAGCATCAATAAGCATTACTGCACTATCTGCAGCCATCAGTGTACGATAAGTATCCTCAGAAAAGTCCTGGTGACCAGGGGTATCCAAAATATTTACACGGAAACCATCATAGTCAAATTGCAGTACAGAGGAGGTAACAGAAATACCACGTTGTTTTTCAATCTCCATCCAGTCAGAAACTGCATGCTTATTGCTTTTTCTAGCTTTTACGGAGCCTGCCAAATGAATAGCTCCACCATACAGCAACAGCTTTTCAGTCAAGGTAGTTTTACCTGCATCAGGGTGAGAGATAATGGCAAATGTACGTCGTTTTTCAATCTTGTCTAATAATTCCTGCATAAGGTCCCCCTATTATTCTTGATTTTGTGCTTCATAAAGCTTATAAGCGTCTACAACCTGTTCCCTAATATAGTCCGGCATCGGCACCTCAGTTTGCAGCTCACCACGCATAGTAAAGCGGAATGCCACATTTTCAAACCTTTCGCCCCCATAGGTTTCACAGGTTACAGTAGTACGCATAAATTCATCATTAAAAATACAATCCTTGAGGATATGAGCCTTACGCTCTTTATCCCAATCAGCATAGTATGTATATAAGCATCTTTGCGCTGCCTCCGGAATATCCTCCCCAATAACAACAGTTTCAGTTTCATCAATAGGAGTACAATCCATATTTTTGTAAAATGAGCCGTCCTCCAGCTCAATATCTACGGTCAGCACATAATCGGCTTCATGGAAGCTTGCATCTTTAATATGCCATTTCTCAATCCATTTTTCAATACAAGCAGGGCAAATAAATTTGGTATCTCTAATACTATTGGACATATAATTATCGCGATAATAGAGCTTGTCACCAGGAACAAAATGCTCCTGACATTCACTGCAAATAAAATCCAGTGTTCTAATCATTTGTTGACCTCCCAGCTATAAGCTATTAAAGTAATTATATAGCTTACTACAGCATGTATTAAATTTAAACATAAAAAAGGCCTTTACGGAAATCCGTAAAGGCCATCGATCCGAGTTGGTCGGAGCGGCGGGATTCGAACCCACGACCTCTTCCACCCCAAGGAAGCGCTCTACCAAGCTGAGCCACGCCCCGAATCACAAAAACTATTATACCAGACTTCGTTTTGTTTGTCAACTCTTTTTTTAAGAATTTTTCAAACCTTTTTGAAGTTCCTTAATAGTTAGGGTAGTCATTGTTGTGTAACCAACTGACGAAAACTATTATACTCTTTTAACACCGTCTTTGTCAAGCTCTAAAATAAAAAATTTTGAATTTTCTTTTCTTGCTGCAAAAACATCCTGCATTGCTTTTGCAATTCCCTCACAATCAGCATCAGGATCAGCATAAGCCATAACTGTAGAACCAGCTCCACTTATAATTGCATTATAAGCACCAGCCTTCTTAGCCGCCTCAAAAACATCATATAATCCAGGAATGAGATGTGCTCTGTACGGCTGATGCAGCTTATCCTCCAAAGCTTCACCTATATATTCATAATTGCCACTCATCAATGCACCCACTAGTAAAGCAGAACGAGATGCATTAAAAACAGCATCATGATGAGGTACAGTTTGAGGAATAGCCTGACGAGCCAAAACAGTTGGTAGTTTACTATCTGGAACAACAGCAACAAATTTTAAAGGCTTAGCTGGCAACACTTTAAGACTTTGTGCCTTTTGCCCATTCATATAGCTAATGGTAAAGCCACCATAAAGAGCTGGAGCAACATTATCAGGATGGCCTTCAATTTCAGTAGCAATCTCCAACAGCTGATCTTTAGTGTAATAGTTATCGCACAAGCAATTAGCTGCATAAAGACCTGCTACAATAGCACTAGAACTGCTACCTAGTCCACGAGACATAGGAATTCTATTAACCATAGAAACCTTTAATCCTATACGCTCGCCACCAGTAATTGCATTCCAAACTCTAAAAAAGCTAGAAAATGCTAGATTGCGACCAAAGGGCTTCAAATATTCTGATCCCTCACCTACTACATCTAGCTGAAATCCTTTAGTAGGCGTAATTTCATAGGTTGCTTCATTATACAAACTGCAGGCCAGACCAAGAGTGTCAAAGCCAGAACCACAGTTAGCAGAGGTTGCAGGAACCTGAATCGTAACCTTATTCATACAACTCACTCCTTACGCCAGATTGCTATCTTCTACGCGAATTACACAGCATACCTTGTCCACTACAGGCAAGACATCTAAAATCTGCAAGGCCATATTGAGGCTTGTTTCAGCAACATTATGAGTAATAACTACAATCTCTGTTTGTTTATTAGGCTCATTCATTTGGATTACATTACGCAGACTAACATTTTGTGCCGCAAAGGCTGCAGCAATAGCCGCTAACGCACCAGGCTGATCTAAAACCTGCATTCTAATATAACAAGGCGCCTCTACTTTTTCTGGCGGGCAAATACGCTTCTCTTCGAAGCAGGTGCAATTAATACGATTAGTAAGACCATGCTTAATATTGCGTGCAATATCAATAACATCACCGCAAACAGCACTTGCAGTAGGCATTCTGCCTGCACCAAGGCCTAAGAACATAGCCTCACCAATGGCATCTCCATTTACAAAAACAGCATTGTATACGCCATTAACTCCTGCCAACGGATGATCTAATGGCAGCATAGTGGGATGGACACGCACACTTATACCATACTTAGGATCATTTTTAGCTATAGCTAAAAGCTTAACAGCATATCCCATATCATTAGCATATTTAATATCACAGGCCTCAATGCTTTCAATACCTTCTACTTCAACATCATCAAGGCTGACTCTGGTATTAAAGGCAATGGAAGCCAAAATTACAATTTTTCTAGCAGCATCTAAACCACCAACATCTGCAGTAGGATCTGACTCCGCATATCCCTTTGCCTGTGCTTCCTTCAAAACTGCTGCATAGCTAAGATGGTCTGCAGTCATTTTAGAAAGCATATAGTTAGTAGTACCATTAACAATGCCCATAACAGAGGTAATCTTATTAGCGGCCATACTTGTTTTTAGAGGTTGAATAATAGGAATACCGCCGCAAACACTAGCTTCGAACATAAAATCAACATTATGCTCTGCAGCTAATGGAAACAGCTCTGCACCGTAACGAGCCACTACGTCCTTGTTGGCAGTAACGACATTTTTACCATTTGTTAAAGCCTGTGCAATATATTCCTTCGCAGGATGCTCGCGTCCTAAAAGTTCTACAATTATGTCGATGTCAGCATCATTTAAAATATCATCAGCATTATCTACAACATGATATTTATCGCCAAACTCCTGATGAACCCTCTCTGGATGACGGTCCAACACCTTAGTAATGCGAACAGGTACGCCAACCTTCTTCTCAATAATGTCAGCATTCATTTCCATAACCTTCAGGAGACCGCCACCAACAGTACCAGCACCTAAAAGGCCAACATTAATAACTTCTTTCATACGACCCTCCACCACAGGCTCTTTTACTTATTATACTTGACCTAAAACTTCCAAACGTTTAACTCCGTCAATCATACGCAGCTTATCCAACAAAGCCTCTAAATCAACAGTAAGGTTTTTAGTCTCAATAGAAATAGTGGTATTAGCTACACCTTGTAGAGGAATCCCTTGGTTAATAGTCATAATGCTACCGGAATCATCAGCAACAGTATTCAGAACCTTAGACAATACGCCAGATTTGTGCTCTAACAGCAAAGATAAGGTAATGATTTTTTCTTTGCTTGCTTCATAAAACGGAAAAACAAAATCCTTATATTTGTAGTACGCGCTACGGCTCAAACCCATTTTTTCAACAGCCTCGTTAATGGTTTTGATCTCACCACGCTTTAAAATTTCTTTAACCTTAATAGTTTTCTTAATCGCCTCAGGTAAAATTTCCTCGCGAACTAAATAAAAAGTAGATTTATCAGTCATTGTACATGTCCTCCTTATCTGTGGAATAATTCTTGATATATTATAGCACTGTTCTTGTAAAATGTACAAATGATTTTTTGTAACTAAGATGAAAATTAATTTTACCGGTATATTTAGTCATACATGTTACACTTTAACGTTTTAATGTAACTTTCGAAAGACATTTACTGGTTTGTAGTACCATATATGACAACATATAAAATATATAGAATACTCTATTTTGTCAAATTTTATTATTACGCTTATATTATTACCTTTATTCTAATTGTATAAACTGTAACAGGTTAACACTTTCATTAATTAAAATATTGTGTACTCTAGCGTGTTTGATTAAGTCTTATTATTAGTACTGCCTTAATGCGTTATTCTGTTTTATTATATCAATGCAGTAAATGCGTAAATTTTTAATAGTTTCTTTTCTCCAACATCCTATATTTTATATATTGTACTCAACTTTATTATAATATTGTTATTTTCTATATAGACTTTTGACTATAGAATTATTAGGAATAGCACTATTTGCTTTAATAAAGTATTCATAGTTACTTTTTCTCTATATGCTATTGCTTAGTTGAAATAATTTAATGTTAGTACTCATAACCTATAAATATCCACTAAAACATAAAAAAGGAACGACCGAAGCCGTTCCCTTAAAATTGCATATTATTTTTTGAAGTCCTTTGCATTACCTGGTTTAATCTTACTTTCTGTACCATTCATAAGACGAGAGATATTCTCCTTATGACGTACAACAACATTCATACCAGCTACCACGCACAAAGCAATGTAAGGTAATGGATAACCAAAATACCAGCTTGCTATAGGTGTAAGAATAGCTGCCAAGATTGATGCCAAAGAAACATAACGAGTTAAGGCTACTACAATAATCCAAAGCAACAATACTGCACCTGATGTTTTAGGCAAAAGGAAAACCAAAATACCTAAACCAGTTGCAACACCTTTGCCACCTTTAAAGCCCAAAAATATGGAATAGTTATGACCCAGCAAAGCACCTAAAGCCGTAGCTACATCTAAATAGGGACTATTGAAAACGTAATGTACGATAGCTACTGCTACAATACCCTTAACCATGTCAGCAATTAAAACCAGCAGAGCTGTTTTACTGCCTACTGTTCTAAAAACATTAGTCGTACCAATGTTTTTGCTGCCATACTCGCGAATGTCAATTCCAAAAAAGGCCTTTACAATCCATAAGCCACTGGGAACTGAACCGCAGACAACGCCTAGGAGAAACCCCAGGACATAGTGTAAGATTCCTACTTCACTGATCATATTTTATCACCCGTTCTTCTTATCTACTATTCATCCTCGTTTTTACCGCGAATGATTAAATGTATGGGTGTACCCTCAAAACCAAATGCTTCACGCAGCTTGTTTTCCAGATAACGCTCATAGGAGAAATGCATTGCTTCAGGAGCATTAACAAAAATAACAAATGTAGGCGGCTTAATCTTAACCTGAGTTACATAAAGAATCTTCAAACGCACGCCTTTTTCTGTAGGTGTGGGATTAATTGCAACTGCATCAGCAATAACCTGATTAAGAACACTAGTTGCAATACGCATTGCATTCTGCTCTGCAACGTAGGAGATAACCTCAGGCAAACGATGAATACGCTGCTTAGTCATTGCAGAAACAAATACTACAGGAGCATATTGAAGGAATACCAGCTCCTTACGCAGTGTTTCAGTATAGCGCAAGGTAGAAGTATTATCCTTGTCATACAAATCCCATTTGTTAACAACTAGAATAACGCCCTTGCCTGCCTCATGTGCATAACCGACAATACGCTTATCCTGCTCAGTTACGCCTTCTACAGCATCAAATACCATTAAAACAACGTCACTACGGTCTACAGCACGCAAGGAACGCATTACACTATATTTTTCAATAGGCTCATCAACCTTAGCCTTACGGCGCATACCTGCAGTATCAATGAACAGATAGCGTTGACCATTGCGTACTACTGGAGTATCAATAGCATCGCGAGTGGTTCCTGCTACATCACTTACAATGGAACGTTCTTCTCCCACCAATGCGTTAAAAATAGAAGATTTGCCTACGTTAGGACGACCGATAAGAGCAACCTTAATTTCGTCATCGTCTTCCATTTCACCTGCGGCATTAGCATCAGGGAACTTTTCAACGACAGCATCAAGCAAATCGCCCAATCCTAAATGGTTACTAGCAGATACAGGAATAGGCTCACCAATACCAAGATTGTAGAATTCAAAAATATTCATCTCCTGCTTAGGAGAGTCTGCTTTATTAATTGCTAAAACAATAGGCTTTTTAGATTGACGCAAAAGGCGTGCAACCTCTTCATCTTCAGTAGTAATACCTGCACGAGCATCGCATACAAACAGAATTACATCTGCCTCTCTAATTGCAATCTGTGCCTGTTGACGGATGGATACTGCAATAGCATCCGCATTCATAATTTCAATACCGCCGGTGTCAACCATCATAAATTCATTATCAAGCCATTCTGCAACAGCATAAAGTCTGTCACGTGTAACACCGGGAGTATCTTCAACAATGGAAATCCTGCTATTAGCAAAAATATTAAACAATGTGGATTTGCCAACATTAGGACGTCCAACTATAGCAACAATAGGTTTTGCCATGTCTTATTACTCCTTTTCTAACATATTTTAACTCACAACGAGCAGTTTAATTTTAATGGTCAATACCATTACGGGAAGAAACACCCTTATGGAAGTAATGCTTTACCTCCTGCATATCAGTTACTAAATCCGCGGCCTTTATAAGCTCCTCTGGAGCACCACGACCAGTAGTAATGATTTCTAAATTCTGTTTATGCGCTTTCAGAAAATCAACTATTTCTTCCGTTGGCAGCATTTTAGTAGCCAGAACAATATTCAGCTCATCTAAAATAATGATATCTGCTTCTTTATTGACGATTGCTTGCTTTGCTCTTTCCCAGCCATCCCTACACATTTTTAAATCAACAGGGTCAGGATTTTGGAAATTGACAAAAGCATCTCTACCAACCTGCTCCAATTTGAAGCTGGGAAGCATACTTGCTGCCTTAGCCTCACCATATTCAGGGTCATCCTTTAAATAGGACAGCATCAGTGTTTTTAAGCCATAACCAGCTCCACGAAAAGCTACGCCCAAGGCAGCAGTAGTTTTTCCCTTGCCAGTTCCAGTATATACCTGCAGCATATAATCACCTTATCCTTCCACTAAATAATGTAAAAGCTCCTTTGCACCTACAGCAACCTCTACCTTAACAGGACAGGCCTTTTTAAACTCTTCAAACGACATATCATCCAAAAATAATTCATCCTTATTTAGGACAACAGCAGGAAGAATAACCCTTTTTCCCTCTTTTGCCGCCTGCAAAATATCGCCACCAGTCAAAAGACCAGTAACATTTACTCTACCACCAAAAAATTTGTTGGCAACCGGATAAAATTCATGGTTGGTACCCATACGTTTATTAAAGTCGTCCATTAATGGCTTCAGCACCTTATAGGCACCTTCACCAATGGGAATAAACGCATCTGGAGCTCCCTTAACCTCGCCCATTTTGGCAATAGTATCTTCCCACTCTTCTAAGAAGCTACGAGTAAGTCCAATGCCATTTTCAAGCTGTGGGAAGCCATCATACCATTCAGCTGGCGGAACATCTTTATCAGCCAGAAGATAAAACTCATCACCAAGGTATACAAAAGATGCTCCAGTTTCCTGACGGCATTGCTTCTGCCAAGCAGTTACCTGCTCAACGACAGCTGCAGCTTCTTCCTTAGTAAAGCCACGCAGCTCATGCAATTCTGCGCGATTTTTAGTAAGGCCAACTGGTACAACAGCCATAGTTAATACACCAGGATGACGAGAATATAAATCAGCAAAGGTTTTTGCTAAGACCTCACCATCATTATATCCAGGACAACAAACAATTTGAGTATGCACCTGAATACCTGCATCTAACAGACGCTGCAGCTTATCTAAGAGCTCGCCTGCAAAACGGTTATTCATCATCTTGCAGCGTACCTGAGGATCTGTTGCGTGCACAGAAACGTATAAGGGACTCATATGAGTAGAAATAATACGTTCAAAATCCTCATCCTTCATATTAGTTAAAGTAATGAAGTTACCGTACAGAAAGGATAAACGGTAATCATCATCCCTAACATAAAGACCAGGACGCATACCGGGAATCATCTGATCAACAAAGCAGAAAATACACTTATTATAGCAGGTTTTCACCTTGTCGAAAACAGCAGATTCAAATTCAAGGCCAAGATCCTCATCAGGATATTTTTCAATAACTACATGACGTCGTTCACCAGCTTCATTCTCAATTAGCAAGTCAACCTGGTCATCAGTAGTATAAAAGCTTAATTCAATTATATCTTTGACCTGTACGCCATCAATCTCGCACAGCTTTTCGCCAGCCTTAATACCAGCAGACTCTGCCAAGCTATGCTTGCGTACACTACTTATCAAGCCAATCATAAAAACTCCTTATATAAGAAACACTAATTCGAAATTAAAACACAAGTTATCAATTTATTATAGCATATTCCTTCTGTAATTACCATATAAATGATGTGTATGATTAGATTTATGTATTAGCAAAAAATGCGCAACCACTGCTTAAGTGACTACGCATTTAGTTAAGTATATGAAATTTACCTTCTGCTCCTAGAAATACCGCTCAGCTTATAGCCACGGCACTCTATGAAGTCCTTTGTTTCTCCTGTGATGATAAGGGGAGCTTGGCGTAGGTCATAAACCGTTTTACAGCCTAGCAGCGCCAAATATTTAAGTAAGCCCTCTGCCATCTGCAAAAGATATTCCCCTGCAGCTTTAACATCCTTCTCGATTACAAGTCTAAGAACGGGGCCTGTAACACCTACTAAATCAGCACCTAAGGCAAACGCCCTTACAGCATCTGCTGCAGTTCTGATACCACCACTTGCCATAAGAACATCATCCTTAGTAAGTGCTTGCGAAGCATCAATAATGCTCCATGCAGTAGGCACACCCCAGCCTGCAAAATCATCACTTAAAGCAACACCTGCTCGTTTAGCTTCAATAGCAGGAAAATTGGTGCCACCCGCGCCTGCACAGTTAAAAACCCTAAAGCCCTTAGACTTACATAATGCATACTGTTCAGCAGCAATACCACAGCCTGTTTCTTTAATAATAACAGGTACAGAAATATACTCCCTAATGGCAGCAATATTATCAAGCATTCCGCTATAATCCTTGTCTCCCTCAGGCATAAATAGCTCCTGAGCCGCGTTAAGATGAATTTCCAGAGCATCTGCATCAAGCATATCTACAGCTATTTGAGCCTGCTGAGGAGTAGCCAAGGCACTCATGTTAGCGAAAACAATACCATCAGGATTATGTTGACGAACAACCCTATAGCTGTCTAAGCCAACACCATCTCTAACTGCGCCAAACTGAGAACCTACTGCCATGGGAATGCTACATAAAGCAGCAACCTGAGCTAGCTTAGCATTAACCTCTGTTACTGCCTCTGTACCACCTGTAATAGCATCAATAAAGAAAGGAAAACTAAAGTCCCTTCCTAACATTTGCCCAGAAACAACAATGTCTGCCGGATCAATTTCCGGCAGACAATTGTGTAAGAAACGGAGATCTTCAAAATGAGTGCCAGCGGGTCCATCGCCAAGCTCAAGAGCATACTTAATATGTTCTAGCTTACGTTGTGCACGCTGCATCTATCTTGCACCTCTGTATTAGTCTTGTTTCAGTTGTTCGGACAGATCTTGAGTCAGACCGCCGGATTTTTTGCCCATGTAAGAACGAACTTCAGCTTTTTCAGCATCACGTTTGATTTTGGAGATGCTCAGGCCGATTTTCTTGGAATCCAGATCCATTTTGATAACTTCAGCGTTAACAACTTGGCCCAGTTCCAGAACGTCTTCAGGTTTGTTGATACGCTCTTGAGCGATTTCAGAGATATGAACCAGACCTTCTACACGGTCGCTGATTTTAACGATAGCACCGAAGGGCAGGAATTTAGCTACTTCAACTTCGATGATGTCGCCAACATGCAGTTCTTTAGCTTCTGCAACCCAGGGATCTTCTTGGGTAGCTTTGATGGACAGAGCAACACGTTTTTTCTCGCGATCGATTTCTTTGATCATTACTTGTACTTCGTCGTCTTGTTTAGCAACGTCTTCAGGTTTTACATTGCGGTCCCAGGACAGCTCGGTGTTGTGCAGCAGGCCAACCAGGTGCTCGTTGATTTTAACGAACATGCCGTATTCCATAACTTTAACAACTTTACCGGTAACGATTTGACCTTCTTCGATGGAGTCATAAGCAGCTTCTTCAGCAGCAGCGCGAGCTTCACGAGCAGCTTGAATACGAGCTTCTTTAGCTTCCTTCCAAGCTTTGTTCTTAGCTTCTCTTTCAGCCTTCAGCAGGTCGCGACGGGAAACAACAATGCGTTTTTTCTCCAGGTCAACTTCGATGATTTCAGCTTCCAGTTCTTGACCAACATAGCCAGAGAAATCTTCTACACGGCGCAGTTCAACGTGAGAAGCAGGCATGAAGCCTTCTACACCTTCAACAGCTACAGCCAGACCAACGATGCTGTTGGATTTTTTGTTTTTGATTACGCGCAGAACCTTAACGGTAGCAGGACGTTTTTCACCTTCAGCCAGCTCAGCAACATTTTTCCATGCAGCATCGCGCTCAGCTTTTACCTTGGACATTTCAATGAATTCGCTTTTGCCGCTAGAAGCAACAACTTTAACTTCAACAACATCGCCTTCTTTGATGGTGTCCAGCAGGGTTTCAGCAGTGCCGCCAACTTCCCACTCGGAGAAAGGAATGTGGCCTTCTTTCATATAACCGAAGGATACGTAAACGCCATCATTGTTAACTTTAAAAACTTCAGCTTCTACAACTTTACCGTTATATATTTCTACCTCCTCTGTTGCATTCAACAATTCTTCAAAATTTTCCATGTTTTCCATTGCTATAATAGCCTCCTTAATTAAACGGTCGGGAGTTGATGCTCCTGCCGTGATTCCAATTTTGTGACATTCCCTAAACATCTCCACAGAAAGCTCGGCTGCTGTTTCAATGTGATAAGCTTTTTTACATTTTTCTGCCACCAAATCATACAAGTGCCTTGTGTTTGCACTATTACGACCACCGATGACAATAACAGCATCACATTGCTCTGCCAGCTCTAAAGCTGCCTTCTGACGCTGCGAGGTAGCCATGCAGATAGTTTTGTCAACCCGATATTCACCAGGTCTTTGTTTCTGCAACGCTTGCAAAATAGCCTCAAATTTCTTCAGCTCAAAAGTAGTCTGAATGATTACTCCATATCGTTCCTTTTGAGGGACGTTAGAAACATCTTCTATATATTCTACACAGATAGCGTTTTCTCCTGCCCATTTTAAAATACTTTTTACTTCTGGATGATTTTTTTCTCCAATAATCACTGGAAAATATCCATCAGCAGCTGCTTGAGCAGCTTTTTTTTGTGCTAGACGCACATTGGGACAGGTTGCATCAAGGATTTTAAGCCCCAACTGTTCTGCCTGTGTATATATCTCTGGACCAACACCATGGGAGCGAAAGATTACTGTCTCTCCTTTAGTGAATTCCTTTAAATCATCTTTACATGTGATTCCCTGTTCCGCCAGCTCTTCAATAAGCTGAGGATTGTGAATCAACGGTCCATAGGTACCACCCTGAACATGCTGCTGTGCAGCCTCTTGTGCCAGTTGTACAGCACGCTTTACCCCATAGCAAAAACCACAATGCTCGGCAACTATTATTTTCATGCATCCTCACCTGCCTGCAGCTTAGCTATACGGGACATCATTTCCTCAGTCATACTGTTAAGCAGTTCCTTAGTAATAGGTGTATCCTCTGGAAAATAAATAGGCTTACCAAATCTTACGGTAACCTTTGGCCAGATACGACCATGTCTTCTGTAGTCAGTGCCAATTACGCAGGTAGGAACAATAGCAGCCTTTACCTTGCTTGCCATCATCAGAGCACCGGGCTCAGCCTTTCCAAGCTTACCAGTCTTACTGCGAGTACCCTCTGGAAAGATTGCCAAAACCTTTCCATCCTGTAAAATTTCAATACCATGCTTAATAGCTGCTCTATCAGCGCCGCCACGACGCACAGGAAAAGCTCCAAGGGTACGAATAATAAAGCCAAATACAGGGAAGAAAAGCTCCTGCTTAGCCATAAAATGTACCTTACGAGTTGAACAGGTGCCAATTACAGGCGGATCCAAAAGACTCAAATGGTTGCTGGCAATAACTAGCGGACCATCTTTGGGAATATTTTCAGTACCCTCGTAGCGCATACGCAATACGACGATAAAAATTAATTTCAATAATGTTTTAAGAGCGGAATAAATCATTGTTCGCGCTCCTTCACCAGATTTTCAATATATGCAGCTACCTGGTCAATGCTCATATCAGAGGAATCTAGATAGACAGCATCCTCTGCCTGACGTAACGGACTAATAGCTCTTTCGCTATCCTGTTTGTCACGATTAGCAATATCTGCCTTTAGCTGCTCTAAATCAACCTGCTGACCCTTCGCAACCAGCTCCTTATAGCGGCGCATAGCACGCTCATCAACAGTAGCTGTTAAAAATACCTTCAGCTGAGCATTAGGAAATACTACGGTACCAATATCACGGCCATCCATAAGTACGCCACCGCTTTCGCCCATACGGCGCTGCTGATCAACCATAGCCTCACGCACAGCGCCAATAGCAGCCACCCTAGATACTAGTGCTGTTACCTCCGCACTGCGAATAGCCTCTGTAACCTCAACGTCATCTACAAAAACGCGATTTACACTTGCCTCAGGCTTGAACATAATTACCATAGTATTAGCCAGCATACTAATATAGTCTTCATCAAAAGCCTTGCCTGTTTGTAAAAACTTCCAAGCAACACTACGATACATAGCGCCAGTATCAATATAAGCATAGCCAATTTTTTCTGCTACCATTTTAGCAATAGTGCTTTTTCCTGCACCTGCAGGACCATCAATGGCAACAACTATCTTTTTCATCACAATCACTCTTCTCTAGAACCATTACGGCCCCTTTTTATTGTGCGGCAGCTGCCCTTCCTGCAGCATATCCGCTAGAGAATGCAGCCTGCAGATTAAAGCCGCCGGTATAACCATCAACGTCCATAACCTCGCCTGCAAAATACAAGCCTTGAACCAGCTTGGATTCCATAGTTTTAGGATTAATTTCCTTTACAGAAACACCACCAGCAGTAACAATAGCCTCTGCAATAGGACGAGTTCCAGTAATAGGAATAGAAAATCCCTTTAGGGTTTTCATAAGTCTATGACGCTCTTCACGTGAAATTTGATTTACATATTTCTCTTCATCAAGGAATGCCATATCGCAAACCACAGGAATAAGACGCTGAGGAAGCAAGTCCTTCATGCCATTAACCAATTGCTTACGACTATATTCCACAAAATCACGCTGAATTCGTGCATCTAGCTTAGCCTCACTTAAAGCAGGCTTTAAATCAATAATAAGCTCTACATCCTTGCCATCGCCAAGAGCCTTGGCTGCTAAATTGCTCAAAGAAAGAACAATAGGACCAGAAACTCCAAAATGAGTAAAAAGCATTTCACCAAATTCAGTACCTAGCTTTTTACCATCTCCCCAAAGAGTAGCTTCGACATTGCGTAGAGATAAGCCCTGCAAATCATCTACATAGGGATAATCACTTTCTAGGGGAACAAGGGACGGCTTTAAAGGAACTATGCTATGACCAGCTTTTTTTGCCAGCTTAGCACCACTGCCATCACTGCCAGTACCGGGATAAGACGCACCACCTGCTGCTAAAATTACAGCATCAGCGGCATAAAAGCCATCTACAGTCTTAATACCTGTAACAGCACCATCCTTAACCACAATATCAAGAACCTTTTTATCTGTTAAAAGCTTGCCACCTGCTTGAGTATATACCCTTACAAGAGTATCAACAACATCTCTAGCAGTGTCACTAACGGGGAAAATTCTTCCACCACGCTCCACCTTAGTAGCAAGTCCATTACTTTCTAATAGCTCTACTATATCATCATTTGTGAAGCCGTGTAAAGCACTATTCAAAAATCTGCCATTTCCAGGAAGATTTTTTATGATTTCTGGTAATTCACAAGCATTGGTAATATTGCAGCGACCTTTACCTGTTATTAACATTTTTTTGCCAGGAACACGCATTTTTTCAAAAATTGTGACCTTAGCGCCATCCTGTGCAGCTGCAATACCTGCCAAAAGACCCGCAGCACCTGCACCAATTATTGCTACATTAATCATAGCTTAGCCGCCTTTTTCAATTGGGAAAGCTCTTGTTCACTTAAAGGACGACATTTGCCACGTCCTAAATTATTAAGCTGCAAGGGACCCATTTTTATGCGCTTCAGTTCACGTACCGGAAAGCCAATAGCATCACACATACGACGAACCTGACGATTACGACCCTCATGAATAGAAATATCAAAAAGGGTTGCATTATGCTCGTGATCGTAATCACGTAAATTAACAACTGCGGGAGCAGTCATGCCATCTTCAAGCTTAACACCAATGCGAAGCATATCTAGCTTTTCATCAGGAATAATGCCTACGCACTTTACTAAATATGTTTTATTAACCTCATGACTGGGATGCATCAAAGCCTGCGCCATTGCACCATCATTAGTCAAAATTAATAAGCCTTCAGTATTATAGTCCAAGCGTCCCACTGGAAAGACTCTCTGAGGCAGATTTTCTACAAAATCTGCAATACTACGTCTATTTTGAGGATCGTTCATAGTAGTTACTACTCCACGAGGCTTATAGAACATATAATAAGCCTTCGCCTCTTGAGCAATAGGGTTGCCATCAACTTGGATGCGACATTTAGAAGCATCAAATTTAACGCCTAGCTCAGTTACTACCTTGCCGTTAACACGAACACGACCTGCTGTAATAATTTTTTCTGCTTCTCTACGGGAGGCTACACCTGCTGCCGCGAGAATTTTTTGTAAACGTTCTTCCATGAAGTATTTTCCTTAAAATTTATTTTCCGCTTTCTTCAGAACCATTTGACTCTAATATCTCTATATCATCATTGTAATGCAACACCTGCTGTACTACATCGGCTTCTAAATTTTGAACCGCATCTGGACGAGGAAGCTCATCAAGAGAGCTTAAACCAAATACATTCAAAAATTTATCAGTTGTAGCATACAGGATAGGATTACCAAGAGTCTTTTTACGTCCTGCTTCTGCAACTAAATCAAGCTCCAATAAAGTATTGACAACACCATCAACCTTAACACCACGAATTGCCTCCATTTCAGCACGTGTAACTGGCTGCTTAAAGGCAACAATAGCCAAGGTTTCCATAGCTGCATTAGTAAGCTTGATTTCCTTCTTTTTACCCATGCTACTAAGCATTCTATAATGCTCAGGTTTAGTCACCAGCTGATAGCCACCGCCAACCTCACGCAGCATCAATCCTCTACCCTCGTCCTCATAAACTTGGGAAAGATTTCCTAAAAGCTCCCATACCTGAGGCTTTTCCAGTTGCATAATAGCCGCTATTTCCGCAACAGAAAGAGGCTCGCCGGCTGCAAAAAGCACGGCTTCGAGAGCACCTGTTAGTTTATCATAAAGCATGCTCTATTCTCCTCCCTTAGCAAAAACATATATAGGTGCAAATCGCGCTGATTGATTAATCGTTATAAGTCCCATTTTTAAAAGCTCTAACACACCTAAAAAGGCTGCCACCTTTTCCCCAGGAACTCCAGAGGAAAAAAGCTCATTCAAGATAAAACCCTGTGGCTTCTTTTGCAGTCTTTTCAAAATAGCCGCCATCTTATCCTGAACGCTAAAAGCCTGAGGCTCAATGTAGGCTGCTGGCTTATTTTCACTATTAACCATTGATGATAAGGCCTTGAGCAAAGCTTCTACACTATAACGTGGCAAAACACGCTCACAAACATCAGCAAACATTGGTCTACGTTGATAGTAGCGTTCAGCCTCCTCCTTCATAACGACTAAAGAGGCTGCTATCTGCTTAATGCGCCTATATTCCACCAGCATCTCTACCAGCTGTTGACGAGGGTCAACCTCATCCTCTTCATCTAAAACAGGAGCCTTAGGAAGCAGCATACGTGATTTAATCTGCAACAATGTTGCCGCCATAACTAAAAACTCGCTTGCAACCTCCATATCAAACTCGCTTAAATTTCGTAAATAGCTGATATATTGCTCTGTTATAGAAACAATCGGAATATCATAAATATCTATTTTATCCTTTTCAATCAAATGCATTAACAGGTCCAGGGGACCCTCAAAGGCACTGAGCTTAAGAGATAAATCAGTCATAACCCCTTATTACAGAACATTCATAGCTGCTTTAATTTCTGCCATGTTCTTTTCAGCTTCCTTACGAGCACGTTGAGCACCAAACTCAAGTACTTCCTTAATGTAGCCAGGTTTTTTCTCCAACTCGGAACGTTTTGCATGAATATCAGCCAGCATTGCGTTCATTTTAGCAGCTAAGCATTTTTTACATTGCACACAGCCAATTTCACCAGCACGACATTTAGCTTCAATATCCTTGCTTTCCTCAGTATTGAATACCTGTTGGAATTTGTATACGATACAAACATCAGGATTACCCTTATCAGTCTTTTTAACGCGTTGCGGATCAGTGGTCATCATGCGCACTTTTTCCCACATTTCTTCAGGAGATGCACCAAAGGGAATAGCATTGCCATAGGATTTGGACATTTTGCGACCGTCGATACCGGGCAGAACCTTTGCTTTAGAGAATACTGCTTGAGGCTCAGGGAATACATCCTTATGATACAGATAGTTAAAGCGACGTACCATTTCACGAGTCAGCTCTAAGTGAGCAGATTGGTCTTCACCAACAGGCACACAGGTTGCCTTGTACAGCATAATATCAGCTGCCATTAAAACAGGATAGCCAAGGAAGCCGTAGGTGTGTAAATCCTTGCCGCTGCCTTCCAAGTCTCTAATCTTGTCTTTATAAGTAGGAACACGCTCCAACCAGGACAACGGTGTATTCATGCCCAAAAGCAGCGCCAACTCAGCATGCTCTTTAACATGGGATTGTATAAAGATTACGTTCTTTTCAGGATCCAAACCAGCACTCAGCCAGTCAATTGCCATTTCATGAATATTATCCTGCATTTTAGAGGTGTCTGCATAGGAGGAAGTAAGAGCGTGTAAGTCTACAATAGAGAAAAAGCACTCATACTCGTTTTGCAGACGCACCCAGTTCTCCAGTGCACCCATATAGTTACCTAAGTGGAAACGGCCAGAAGGCTGCATACCACTAAAAATTCTACCTTTGTTCATCATCAAAGACCCCTTTTTGTTAATATTATAGTTGTAGTCGTGTTTTCTACAATACCCCTCTCTCAAGGCAAGAAACAACACGATAAATTACCAAAATTAGAATATTATTCCAAGAATATTGCTAACAATTCCCATATATAAGCCAGCTAAAGGATTAATAATCATGCCAATGACACCAGTAAACACCAGAGCCAGCAAAATATACATACCGTACTGACCTACAAAGGAATCATATTCCCATGCCTGCTTTGCAGGAAGCAAGGTGCACAAAATTTTTGCACCATCCAGAGGCGGAATAGGAATAAGGTTAAAGAACGCAAACCATACGTTATATAGCTGCATCCACAACAAAAATTGATATACGCCCTCACTCAGCATACCAAAGCTTTGCATAGCAGCAGCAATAAGCGCTGCCAAAAAGCATACAAAAAGGTTTGCCGCAGGACCAGCCAAGGAAACCTTCAAAATACCGTCTCTACGATTACGAAAATTATTAGCATCAATAGCTACAGGCTTAGCCCAGCCAAAACCAACTAGCACCAAAAGCAAACCACCCATTATATCAAGGTGAGCCAAAGGGTTCATAGTCAAACGTCCCATATATCTTGGAGTGGGATCGCCCATAGCATCAGCTGCTTGTGCATGTGCATACTCATGAATAGTTATGGCAAAAAGCAGTGCCGGAACACGAAATATCATGGAGCCAAAATCTAACATTTATTAACCTCCGAAAAACGAATAAACTAATTAATATTACATATTATAACACAAGCAGCCATAAAAAGAAAACGGAATCGCCCCACTTCTAGTGACGATTCCGTAAATTATTTTTATTTACCTGTAAAAATCGGATTACGTTTTTCATAGAAGGCTGCAATACCTTCTTTGCAGTCATCAGTACCCATCAAAAGCGCCTGGGTTGTTTCCTCAATAGTCAGCACCTCATCAAGAGTCAATGCAGTATTATTGAGATATTTTTTAATCAAAGATATAGAAAGAGGAGCACTAGTCGCTAAACGAGTCGCTATTTCATAAACCTTTTCACGAAGAGCCTCCTCCTCGTAAATACCATTAACCATACCTAGTTTTTCTGCAGTAGGAGCATCAATTAAATCAGCAGTAAACATTAGCTCTTTTGCCTTTAGTAAGCCAACAGCCTTAGGTAAGAAATACAAACCGCCGCAGTCAGGTATTAAACCAACCTTGGAAAAGCTTTCTGCAAAACGAGCCTTAGCAGAAGCGTATACTAAATCACATGCCAGCATCAGATTAACACCTGCGCCTGCTGCAACACCGTTTACATAAGCAATTACAGGCTTTTCAATAGTTGTAAGACGCTTCGCAACATCGCCGACCTTAGCAATAAAAGCCTTTTTATCAGCAGAAGACTCAATGCCATTTAAATAGCTTAAATCACCACCAGCACAAAATGCCTTGCCATTACCAGTGAGAACTATAGCACGCACATTACTGTCAGCCGCAGCCTTAGTGATTGCATCGTGCAAACCGTCAATTAAGCCACCATTCATAGAATTAAGACTTTTAGGACGATTCATGGTAATAGTAGCAACATTGTTTTCAACAGCATACAAAACTTCGTTTTCCATTTGCAGCACTCCTTTGCAATGCTTTATTGTTATTTATCATTATATCATATAAAAAGGCTTCATACAAAAAAATACCACTTCCATAACGGAAGTGGATTAAGCCTATTTTTTCTTTAATTCTGCAAAAAGAAATTCGTTTTTAACTTTGATGTAGGTGCCCTTCATGCCTAATGACTTGGTTTCAATAATACCTGCACTTTCAAATTTACGCAGCGCATTTACAATTACAGAACGTGTAATACCAACTCTGTCAGCAATCTTGGATGCTACTAAAAGTCCCTCATCACCATGAAGCTCACCTAAAATACTAACAATTGCTTCCAGCTCAGAGTAGGACAATGTAGAAAATGCCATCTGCACCATTGTCTTTTGTCTGGTTTCCTCTGCAACACGTGCTTCTCTTTCGTGCAATATTTCTACACCAAGAACAGTAGCAGCATATTCAGCTAAAAGCAAATCCTCATTATCAAAATCATTGTCGTATTTAGCAACAATCAACGTACCAATACGCTCACCATTGCCGTAAATAGGTACAACAGTTGTCTTTTTATCCATGAATATACACTTGGTATCATTTACAAAGGAGCAATTCTGGTCCTTATGAGGAATATTAGCCAAGGTATCCTTTACATCCATAATAAAATCAAGATATTCCTTCGGAAAGCATCTTGGATTTAAAACCTGCTCTCTCATAATAGGACATTCAAATTCATGAATTAGAGAATATCCCTTTAAATTACCCTTGCGGCCAACAATGTAAATGTTAGCGCCAATTACCTCCTTTAACAGACGTGCAATTGCGTTAAATTCTACCTTGTCTCCCCTTTGCAGCAAACGGTTGATTCTTCTAGTTTTTTCCAACAATTCCATAATAACCCCTCCTAAAATCAAATTTAAGCACGCGGATGATTCTTTCGATAAACAGAAGCTATACGCTCAGTTGTAACATGAGTATATATTTGTGTTGTTGACAGATTAGCATGCCCCAACAGCTCCTGCACAGACCTCAAATCTGCACCATGCTCCAAAAGATGAGTAGCAAAGGTGTGTCTTATAGTATGAGGACTGACATTTTTACGTATCGCCAGCTGTGAAATATATTTATCTAGGATGCGGCGAACGCTTCTGTCAGTAAGAATGCCTCCACGGCTATTTACAAAAACATATTCGTGCTCCTCGTTATGCTTAAGCATTATCTCCCTACGATATACGTAGTAGGCCTGCAGCACCCTACAGCAGGTGTTGCCTAAAGGAACTATCCGCTCCTTATTACCCTTGCCTAATAACAATACAAAACGATTAGCTAAATCAATACGCTCCAGCGTTAATCCTACCAATTCAGAAACACGACAGCCCGTAGCATATAAAAGCTCCAATGCAGCAGCATCGCGCCTTCCTAATGGCATTTCATCAGGAAGCTGCAACAGCTCTGAAATCTCTAGCTCATCTAAGAACACCGGCAAAGGTTTATCTAATTTAGGAGAACGCACCTTAGCCAAAGGACTATAATCTACAAGGTTTTCTCTTAACAAAAATTTATAAAAGGAACGTAATGCAGAAATATGACGAGCAATAGTACGCCGTGCGTATTTTTTTTCATTTAATACAGCTAAATATGCACGAATATCCAGCTGACCTATCTGACGCCACTGACAGCCCTCAGAATAGCGCTGGTCTATAAAAGAGATGAAGTGGTTAATATCCCTGCGATAATTAGCAATAGTAAGCTCTGAAGAATTCTTTTCTACTTCAAGATATGTATAAAATTTTTCAGTTAAGCCTATTTGAATATTATCCATAATCATTTCCTTATATTTTAAGATTATCATAAATGAAATTTACTAGCAAGTAAAAAATCATTATGCTCCACTACTGTTTATAGGGTATAAAAAAGCAGTGCTTAACTAAAGCACTGCTTCTCCATTGAATCAGCGTAATTAAATTACACTAATAATCTTAGACCTGCATATAAAAATTGTCAAGAAATTTAGAATATTTTTCTTTTACTTTTCCAGCTCTTTTTCAGCAATAAAGCTATCCAAAGCCTCTAAGGAACGCTCTGCCAGCTTTGCATTTTTCTCACGTTTTTTACGAATACGAATTTCCAACGGAGGAATAATGCCAAAGTTTATATTCATAGGCTGAAAATCTTCTATTTCAGGATTACTGATATAGTTAGCCAGGGAACCATGTGCAGTTACTGCAGGAAACTCTATAGGCTCCAGCTCCATAGCAGCACGTGCAGCATGAATACCGGCCATTAAACCAGATGCTGCTGATTCAACATAACCCTCTACGCCAGTCATTTGGCCAGCAAAGTAAAAGCGTGTATTACTCTTTAAGCAGAAATGATTGTCTAAAAGCTGAGGAGATTTAAGATAGGTATTTTTGTGCATAACACCAAAGCGTACAAACTCAGCCTTCTCTAATCCCGGAATCATGCCAAATACACGGCGCTGCTCAGGCCATTTTAAATGAGTTTGGAAGCCAACAATATTGTACAAGGACGCAGCAGCATTATCCTGACGCAGCTGTACTACAGCATAGGCCTCTTTGCCCACTCTTGGATCTACCAAACCAACCGGCTTTAAGGGACCAAAGCGCATGGTATCCTCGCCACGAGCAGCCATTTCCTCAATAGGCATACACGCTTCAAACACATCATGCTCAAAGTCCTTAACAGGAGCGCTTTCTGCATTACAAAGCTCATTCCAGAAGGCAATATATTCCTCTTTAGTATAGAAAGGACAGTTTAAATAGTCAGCGCCACCCTTATCATAGCGAGAAGCACGATATACCTTGTCGTAATCAAGGGAATCTGCAGTAACAATTGGTGCTGCAGCATCAAAGAAGTGACAGTAATCCTCGTGGAGCATTTCTTTGATATTAGCAAAAAGTGCCTCCGAGGTAAGGGGTCCACTAGCTACAATAACGATACCCTCTAATTGCTCCAAATTGGTTACCTCTTCATGGATAACCGTTACCAAAGGATGATTTTTAACAGTCTCAGTAATAGCAGCAGCAAATCCGTCACGATCAACAGCCAGCGCACCGCCAGCAGGTACCTGATGCTCGTCAGCCTTAGCTATAATCAAAGAGCCTAAATGGCGCATTTCCTCCTTGAGCAAGCCAACTGCGTTTTCTACATTAGCCGCACGAAGAGAGTTGCTGCAAACAAGCTCAGCAAAATAATCAGTTTTATGAGCATCACTGCTCTTTACAGGACGCATTTCGTGAAGAATTACAGGAATTTCACGCTTTACAAGCTGCCATGCTGCCTCACAGCCTGCCAACCCAGCGCCAATAATATGTATAGGTTTCATATATACCTCTATTCTTTAAATTCTTTTATGCTTCATCAGCAGGCTTAGTTTTTCTAGTACCAGCTTTAGAAGTAGTAGTTTTTTTAGTAGCTGATTTAGCAGCTGTCTTTTTAACAGTTGTAGCTTTCTTTACAGTGGATTTGGAAGCTGTTTTTTTAGCTGTCGTTTTCTTAGCTGCAGTCTTTCTAGTAGCCGTCTTTTTAACATTCTTTTCTGCTACAGTTTCTACCGTAGTGTCAGATTTAGAAGTACGTATAGGTCTTGCATTCTTGCACTCTGGATTGAGACAATACTTCAGCTTACGACCGCTTCGTTCCACATGCTCACTCATCAGAGAGCCACAATCAGGGCATTTTTCCTCAATAGGCTTATCCCAGCTTACAAAGCTACATTCAGGATATTTTTCACAGCCATAGAAGGTTTTTCTGGTTTTGCTCTTACGCTCAACAATATCAGCACCACAAACAGGGCAAGCTACACCTATTTTCTTTAAAATAGGCTTTGCATTACGACAGTCCGGGAAGCCAGGGCAAGCCAGGAACTTACCAAAACGACCATCCTTAATAACCATTTCACGACCACATTTTTCACAGAAAACTCCTGAAGGTGGTGGTGGCGGCGGTGGCGGCAACGGATTTGGCTCTACATCCTCCAAATATGTATAGATATCACGAATGATATCCTTTTTGTCCACCTTATGCTCAGCAATCTCATCCAATTGAGACTCCATCGCTGCAGTATAGGGAATATCAATTAGGCGTGAATAGTTCTCGGTAAGCCAACCATTTACCTTAACACCTAATTCGGTTATCAGCAGCTTTTTTTGCTCCTTTGCAACATAGCCACGGTCCTGAATAGTTTGGATAACGGTTGCATAGGTAGAAGGACGACCAATACCCTTTTCCTCCAGCTCCTTAACTAAGGATGCTTCTGTAAAATGTGCAGGAGGCTCGGTAAAATGCTGTTCAGCAGGCAATAGCTTATATAGCAGCAGCTTAGTGCCCGCCTCTAAATAAGGAACCTGTTTATCCTTTTCTTCGTCATCCATCGCCTTAGCATTCAGCTGCAAAAAGCCTGCAAACTTAAGAATGGAGCCACTAGAACGCAGTTGATAATCACCAGCGTTAATCAAAAGAGTAGTTACATCATATACTGCATCACTCATTTGACTAGCAACTGCACGATTCCAAATCAATGTGTACAGTCTAAGCTGGTCACGAGTAAGGTGTGCCATCATTTCCTCAGGAGTGCGTAAAACGCTAGTCGGGCGAATAGCCTCATGAGCATCCTGAGCATTTTTCTTGCTGCTGTAGTAGTTGGGCTTTTCAGGACGATATGCTACACCATATTTAGTTTCAATATATTCTCTAATTTCATGGATAGCAACATCAGCTAAACGAACAGAGTCAGTTCTCATATAAGTAATTAAACCAACCGTAGCTTTACCAACATTTACGCCTTCATATAGCTGCTGCGCAACCATCATAGTCTTTTTAGCAGAAAAGCCTAGCTTTTTATTAGCCTCCTGCTGCATGCTAGAGGTAGTAAAAGGCGGCACAGCGTGACGCTTGCGCTCCTTTTTAGTAGACTCACCTACAACATAATCAGCCTGCTTCAAAGCCTCCTCTGCTGCACGAGCCTCCTCTGCAGTATGCATTTCTAGCTTTTTGCCTTTATACTTTACTGCATCCGCTTCAAAAATAGGTGCCTTTGCATCTTCTCTCAGCTTAGCACTCAAGGTCCAGTATTCCTGGGGTACAAACTCTTGAATTTCCTTGTCGCGGTCTGCCACAATCTTAACTGCAACAGACTGTACACGACCAGCACTAAGACCCTTGCGTAAAGGCCACAGCATAGGACTAATCTTATAGCCTACGATACGGTCAATAATACGTCTTGCCTGCTGAGCGTCAACCATATTCATATCAATAGTACGTGGATGCTTAATGGCATCCTTAACCGCATTACTGGTAATTTCATGAAACTCAATACGACAATTTTTATCCTGGTCTAATCCCAAAATATTAGCTAAATGCCAGCTAATAGCTTCGCCCTCACGGTCAGGGTCAGTTGCCAGATATACTTTATCTGATTTTTTGGCTAAGCCCTTCAGCTCTTTAATCAAATCGCCCTTGCCGCGAATATTAATATATTTAGGTTCAAAGTCATTTTCAACATCTACACCAAAAGTACTTTTAGGTAAATCACGCAAATGCCCCATGGAAGCCTTTACAGTAAAGTTTTTACCTAAAAACTTTTCTATAGTTTTAGATTTTGTGGGAGACTCCACTATTACCAAATTTTTAGTCATTAGTTCTCCTCCTAGCTGCGACGGTAACGCTGCATTTGGTCAACCTTAACCAAGCCCGCTACCTGCATTTCTAACAGCTCTATACTAACAGCAGTAAAATCTGTATCACTTTGCTCAACAAGCTCTTCCATCGAAAGTGAGCCCTGACTAAGCAGCTCCCACAGCTTTCTACCTAAGGGAGATACACTGTCTGGCAGCGTTTTTTCCTGCTGTTTTGGTTTTGTTTCTCTCTTTTCTTCCTTTGATATGCTATCGATAGTCATATCAATTGTAAATAAATCCTGCTGTGTCGCAGATGGTTCAAGCAAATTTTTCCAACCAGACACATCCTCCAAAACATCCTCTGGAGAATCAACAAGCTTAGCACCATTACGAATCAAATCGTGACAGCCAACGCTAGTCCCATCAAAAATATTACCTGGAACACAATAAACATCCCTGCCTTCATCAGCAGCAATATTAGCAGTAATTATAGCACCACTTTTTCTAGCAGCTTCAGCAACAATTACTGCTGCTGATAGGCCTACAATAATACGGTTGCGAGCAGGAAAGTTCATAGCCAAGGGCAAGGTTCCAGGAGCATACTCCGAAATAACAGCACCCTGCTTACATATTCTAGAAAACAGCTCTAAATTTTCAGGCGGATACGCTTTATCCAAACCGCATCCTAAAACTGCTACAGTTTTGCCACCAACACGCAGACTTGCCTCGTGAGCAGCAGTATCTACACCTCTAGCGCCTCCACTAATAACAGTTATTCCTTCCCTGGCAAGAACCCCGGCAAAAACGCCAGCAGCCTTAATGCCATAGGAGCTAGCTTGTCTAGAACCAACAACTGCAGCTCCACATAAATCAGCAGGTAAATTTCCTTTGACGTATAGTATCAGGGGTGGGTCGCTGATATTTTTCAAACAGTAGGGATATGCTTCATCAAATATTGATAATAGCTTTACGTTATTTTTACAGCAAAACTTATAGATAAGCTCCGGTAAAGCATTATTCCTATTATTAACAAAGTTTTCCACCTGGCTTGCTCTAACTAGCTTTTGAGCCAAAAGCTCTTCTGCGGATGCCTTAAATACAGCCTCTGCTCCACCTAACCTAGCAATTAATGCTGGCAGCTTAGCTCTGCCAAGACCAGGAACTACAGCACAGATAGCAGCTAAATAATATACGTCCTTCATTACAAAAAAGTCACTCCTCTTGAGTATTATGCAGTCAGAGCCAACTTCTCGCCACAGCCGTCATAATATTTATTATTTTTCTACCATTATAGATATGAACATGGCAATAGTCAAGTGTTGCAAATTTTACAAAGTAAAAAGGCTTCCACGCGGAAGCCTTGAAACAAGTTGATTTTTATCCTATACAATAAATAAAATTTTATTTTTCAGGTAACTTACTAATGATATATTCGCAAATATCCTTAGCTGCATTAGGTTTACCATAAAACTGATGTGGTACACTGCTATCCATCCTCATATTAAGAACGCCTTCTACCAACTGCTCCAGATTATGGGCCACATAGGCATGACAGTGACGATGCAGGAAGGCTGCATTTCCGGCCTCCTGACCTGGCAATGGCTTATAAATCAAAAACTGCAAATCACTAACCATAACCTCTGCGGCAGTTAAACCACCAGCCTTAGTAATAATCATATCGGCTGCAGCCATCAGCTGCGGCACATCCTCACGAAAGCCATATATCTCCAATAAAGAACCATAACGCTCCTTAAGACGCTGCGCCAATTTTTCATTACGTCCGGTTATGGCAATAAGACGAAGCTGTGGCACTTTTTTCTGCAGCTGTTCAACAATCTCCTCCATAGGCAGCAGTCCTTCACCGCCGCCCATAAGCAAACACACCTGCTGTGTATTATTCCACCCAAAGCTTTTACGACACACGTCCTTATCTAAATGCAAATATTGCTGACGTACAGGAATACCATAAGCAAAAATCTCTGCATTGCATTTGATTTTCTTACGCAGCAGCTCATTGCCAATAAAATAAGTATTTACTCCATCAACAAGCCACCAACGATGTACAGTAAAGTCTGTTATAACTGCTCCTAACCACAAATTGGGATGTGTTTCCTTATAAATGCTGATAATGCCAGCCGGAGTAGCATGAGTAGCAACTACTGCATCAGGCTTCACCTCTTCCAAATAAGACTTGGCCAACCTTGCCAAAATTCTGTTCAGAATAGAACGAAGCCACAGAGAACCGCTTTCCCTATTGCCCCATTTATAGGCAACTTCGTAAAGCCAAGGACATATTTCTAAAATTTTAAGATAACAGCACAAAAATGTATTACCTATAAATCTTGGAAAAAAATCGAAAACATTACCATGTATAACATTAATATCTGACTGCTGCTTTAAAACCTGCTCTAGTGCTTCAGCAGCCAGTTTGTGACCTGAACCAATAGGAGCCGAAAGCAGCAATACCGTGTATTTTTTCTTCATTGCAATATCAACCCTAATAATTTTATTGAAATAACTTGAATAATAAACGCTAATATTGTATCATATTTTTAATATATTCAACAGAGAAATCTCTGTGACAAATAAAAATTGGAGGATCTGAAGATGACAAAACGCTTACCTGTGGAAAGCTTTGACTTTCCGGTAGATAAAATTAAAGCCGGCTATTACACTGATGCTTATTTTCTCCGCTCTGAGGAAATCTTAAATGGTGACAACCACCATCCACGCGTTTTAATGCAGATTTTCCCCCGCGCTAATGTAGTACTTTGTGGTATTGATGAAACTATTGCATTACTGAAAAAATGCTCCTTTAATCCTGATAATTTAGTTATTCACGCTCTCCATGACGGTGACGAGGTAGAAGAATGGGAAACCGTAATGACTATCGAAGGCGACTATGCTGACTTTGCTCATCTGGAAACCCTATATCTTGGTGCACTGGCTCGTCAAAGCCGTATTGCAACAAATGTTCGTAAAGTTATTAAGGCTGCAAATGGCAAGCCTGTTTTATTCTTCCCTGCTCGCTACGACATTTTCCAAACTCAGGAATCCGATGGCTATGCAGCTAAAATTGGTGGTCTGAATGGCTTCTCCACCGATGCCAATGCCAAAGCCTGCAATGGTAAAGGCTTAGGCACCATCCCCCACGCTCTGATTGCTGCCTACAATGGTGATACTGTTGCTGCTACTGTAGCCTTTGATAAGTACGTTGATCCTAGCATTGCTCGTATTGCACTTGTTGACTTTGACAATGACTGTGTAAATACCTCCTTAGCAGTTGCTCGTAAGCTTGGTAAAAAGCTGGTTGGTGTACGTCTTGATACATCTGGCAGCATGGTTGATAAGAGCTTGTGGACTCAAATTGGTACCTTCAAGCCCACTGGCGTATGTAAAGAGCTGGTTTGCAATGTACGTAAGGCGTTGGATGCAGAAGGCTTTAACCATGTTAAAATCATCGTTTCCGGTGGCTTTGATGCAGCTCGTGTAGCAGCCTTTGAGGAAATGGGCGTACCCGTTGACACCTACGCTGTTGGTTCCAGCTTCTTTGATGGCAACATCAACTTTACTGCTGATATTGTTAAGGTTGATGGTAAGGACTGTGCTAAGGCTGGTCGCCGCTACAATCCTAATCCCCGTCTTGAACTTGTTGAGTAATTTTCAAAAGCACTGCTCTTTAGCAGTGCTTTTTTTATCCATTCTATGCATGGAGGTTAAATAATGAGCCTTAATTCTACTCCCTCAGGTGAACGTATTCATATTGGTATTTTTGGTCGACGCAACGCCGGAAAATCAAGCCTTATTAACGCTCTTGCAAGCCAAAAGCTAGCAATTGTCAGCAACTACAAGGGTACAACAACAGACCCTGTTTATAAGACCATGGAGCTACTTCCTTTAGGTCCTGTCATGATAATAGATACTCCTGGTATCGATGATGAGGGCGAGCTAGGTCAGCTCCGCATAAGCAAAACCTATCAGGTGCTCAATAAAACAGACATTGCCCTACTTGTTGTTGATAGCAAGGCTGGTTTAGCTGCTGAAGATTTACAGCTATGGCAACACATACAGAATAAAAAAATACCTGCAATACTTGTCTTTAATAAAGCTGAGCTTTTAGAAGAAATGGAACAGGCTCTTTTGACAGCAGCAGCACTGAAACTGACTAAGCAATGCTTCTTTGTCAGTGCGGTCAATAATACGCAAATTCATGAGCTGAAGGAAGCTATTGGTGCTCTTAAACCCAAAGATACAGAAAATCCTCTTATTAATGATATCTTAAATCCTGGTGATGTGGTAGTACTAGTAACGCCTATTGATAGTGCTGCTCCAAAGGGACGTTTAATCCTGCCTCAGCAGCAGGTATTACGCAACATCATTGATAAAGGTGCAATAGCCATAGTCACTAGAGAAACAGAGCTAAAGAGCACTCTTGAACGTCTAAGTGCACCACCGCAACTTGTAATTACAGATAGCCAAGTCTTTAGTAAGGTCAATAAAATGCTGCCACCCGAAATTCCCCTAACCTCCTTTTCCATTCTGATGGCACGCTACAAGGGAAATCTTTATGATGCTGTTAAGGGTGTGCGCCAGCTGGATAATATTGACAATGGAGATAAAATTCTTATTAGTGAGGGCTGTACCCATCACCGTCAATGTGGTGATATTGGCACCGTTAAGCTGCCAGCATGGATAAAAAACTATACCAAGTCAGAGCCAATATTTGAATTTACTAGTGGCACTGAGTTTCCTGCTGATTTAAGCAGCTATAAAATGATTATTCACTGTGGTGCCTGCATGCTTAATGAACGCGAAATTCAACATCGTTATCAATGTGCAAACACTCAAAATATTCCCATTACTAATTATGGGATTGCCATAGCCTACATGAACGGAATATTACAGCGTACCGTTGCTCCCCTGCCTGAAATAGCACAGCTATTAAATTCCTAAGTCAGTGTTAATTTCATAGCACCTCTTAGCTAAGCAAACAATATAGTAGCTGTACTGATTTTACAAGCTATTGAGCAAAAATGAATGCCATATACATTTTCTTTAGCAAATATAACAAAAATGCTAGGTATAAACAAATACAAAAGCACGAGTCCTACTATGAAGGTAAGACTCGTGCTTTATTGTTTTTATTATAATTTATAACCTATTATTGCTTCCAGTTATTAACCGGAGCGCCCAAGGGCCAGAAGGTACGACCATAGAAATTATTCAGGAAGGCTGCACCTGCACCGTACAGAGATAATAACGCAATGCACATTTCTGCATAAGCAGCAATAGCATGAGGAGCATGACCGCCAACACCCCATGCATCCAGTGCCAGGCAAATCAGCAGAACGTCAATCAGAACCATGTCAGCAAACAGGAATAAATTAGCAGAGGATGCAGCAATGGTACCAATACATGCAAACAGGAAATAAGCAAAGAATGCAAAGCCAATTGCCTTTGCATCTACACCTGCAGCAAGACCTGCGCCAAAGGTGCCAGCTTTAATCATCCAGCTCATACCAACTGCAGACCAAAAGAAGCCAAAGGCACAGAAGATGGTGCCGCCAAAGATATTCTTATGGCAATAATCGAGAACACCGGCTAAAAGTTGGGCAAAAGAGCCACAGAAAAGTGCCCAAGGAAGAACCCAGGATACATCAGATACGATGCCCATTTTTTGAGCAGATGCCACCATGGTAACCACGGCAAGACCGAACAAACCTAACGGTGTCGGGTCGGCAAGGGAGATTTGAACATGTTGCGTAGAGTTATTGGTACTCATAATACGCCTCCTTTATTTTGGAATAATTATTTTGCATGAATACTATAACCTAAATAACTTATCTCCGTCAATACATGTTACACAAATTTTGTTAAAATTGAAAAGAGTGAAAAGTTTTGCAGCCGCAACATTTTCCTTATGGAATTAGTAGCCTACAAAAATACTAAAAATGCACTTATTTGAATAAATATTGAGTTTTTCTCGTTAACTAATTGCTATAAAAAAGAAGCCGGATAATATTTTATCCGACTTCTTATAAATTACTAAGCTATTTCATTCTTTCCTTCAGCATATCCGCAGCAGCACACAAAGCAATAATCATCGCACTTGGTCTGGGAGGACAGCCTGGAACTATAATATCAACAGGAACGACATCGCTAACCTTACCTACTATAGCATAGGTGGAACCATAGGTATTGCCACCTGCTGCACAGGCACCACATGCCATTACTAGCTTAGGCTCAGGCATTGCTGCGTATGTCATTTTAAGTGCCTGCTCAAGGTTACGGGTAACAACACCAGTGACCATAATCATATCTGCATGACGAGGAGATGCCACAAAGGCAATACCAAAACGATGTAAATCGTAAATAGGATTGCTGGTAGCACCCATCTCAAAATCGCAGGCGTTACAGCTACCAGCATCTAAATGACGCACATGTAAGCTTCTTCCTAGCTTAGCCTGAATGGTATTACTAACCTCAGCCTGAGTTTGAACCAAAATTTCTGGTAGTGCCTCTTTGGCTGTATGATACAAGCATTTTTTTGCACAAGCCTCTACACAACGACCACAAAAAATACACTTGCTATAATCAATAGAAGGTCTTCCATTAACAAAAGACATTGCCTGCACAGGGCACGCTGCAGAACACAAGCCACATCCATTACAGCTGGTGTTGACATTTAACTGACCACGCATACGCTTATGACCAGTAGTACTAATTGTTTCTGTAGCAATTTTACCAGCTAAAATTGCTTCTAACATCTTCAGCATCTTGTCAACCTCCTATCTATCTATACATGCATAGCATAACTCAAAGCTTTTATTAATCAAAGGAAAATCAGGAATAATATCACCCTGAACCGCTACAGTTAAAGCAGGCCAGTTGGGATAAGATGCAGAACGTACAAATAATCTATCAATTCTACCCTCTTCATCCAGCATCAGCCAATGAACATTATCTCCACGAGGAGATTCACTGATACCCCAGCTTCCCTCCAAGGTTCGCATATGACCTAAATCTACGGATAACTGTGTGCCACTATCACGACGAAGCTTGCTAATAAGCTGACGTACAAGCTTAATACTCTCCTTAACCTCGCCAATACGCACCTTGATGCGGGCTTCAACATCGCCACTATGCTCGGTAATTACATCAAATTCCAGCTCATCATAAATGCCATAGCCCATATCCTTACGACTATCACGAGTCATACCGCTTGCTCTTGCACCAACGCCTACCATTGCTAAATCAAAGGCGGTTTCTTCACGTACGTGACCAGTTGTACGAATACGGTTGATAAAATTACTTTGCTCCCACATAATGTGCACCATATCGTCATAAACATGGTCCACCTTACGCAGAACATCAATAATTTCCTCACACATATATTCTTCAATATCAGCAGTAACACCGCCAGGAATAATCAATCCGCGTAAAAAACGATTGCCTGCAACCATTTCGTTTAATTGCTGCAAATATTCCTTTAAACGAGCACCCATACTGATAATAGGAGAAAAGCCTACACCAGCGCAGATATTGCCAGTATCACCAACATGGTTATATAAGCGCTCCAGCTCTGCTGCTAAGGTACGAATAAGCCAAGCACGATAAGGCACTTCAGCATCGGATAGCTTTTCTACTGCCTGGCAAAAGCTTAAAGTATTGGCTACACTGCAAGCACCACAAATGCGCTCTACGATTGGTAAAGCCTCCATCGGAGTCAAACCTTCAACTGCCTTTTCTATACCACGATGAGTAAAAAACAGCTTAGCATCCAGCTGCAGCATAGCTTCGCCAGCCTGGCTAAAGCGGAAGTGACCAGGCTCGATAATACCTGCATGAATAGGTCCTACAGGAACCTCAAAGGTTCCTTCGCCCGCAGAAGAAAGCATTTCATACTTACGGCTACCACGAATGTTAAAATCCTTAGGATATTTTTTTAGTAACGGATGAAAGCCTACAGGAAAGCTTTCATGTAAAACAAGCGGTCTTAAATCAGGATGTCCCTCAGGCTCAAAGCCAAACATGTCATGAAGCTCTCTTTCATACCAGGCGGCAGCAGGCAACAATGTTGTTAGAGATTGATACTGCAGTCCCTCCTCTAAGGGAAACTCTGCCTTTAAGGTATTTAGGGAGCGTTTTTCAGCATTATAGAATAAGCAATAAATTGCTAATCCTCCACCACGTTCAGTTTCATCGGCGCCGAACATAGCAGCCAAGGGATATGTACCACCGTTGCTGCAGATATTAGCAGCACCACGTAAATTTTCCGGTTTTACCTGCATTGTATCAGCCTCCTATAATCATAACAGCATGGTCAAGCATATTACTTACCCAAGGAATATTTTCAAAGCCTGCACCAATAATGCAGGTCAACAAAAGCAGCACTGCTAAAACAGGAACATCAATTCTACCAAGCAAATCGCCTAAAGGCTCACGCTTAGCCTTATCACAAAGCATACGCATTGCATGGTACAAAATACCAATCAATACACCTGCTAATAATATGATAAGTAAACCACCAGCAAGCCAATGACCTTCCTTAAACATAGCAGTCATAATGTAAAACTTACTAAAGAACAAGCCCATAGGCGGCATACCTAAAATGCCTAAAATACCTAAAAGCCAAAAGGTAGCTGTATGAGGCACGTCCTTAATCATACCATGGATACGCATCATATTTCTTGTTTGGTACTCCTGAATAATAGTACCTGCAATATAGAAAAGTACAAATTTAATCAAAGCATGGCTATACATATGTAGCATTACTGCTTTAAGGGAAAAACAAGTAAATACACCAATACCAGCAATCATAATGCCAATGTTTTCCATTGAGGAATATGCCAGAATACGCTTAACGTCACGCTGTACAACCACAAAGGGCACAGCAATAGCAACTGTCAGCACAGCAAAAAAGGTTAGCATACCACTCATCAGCTCTACACCAGCAGTAGGCAGCAGAATAACAAGATTACGCAGTAAAACATAAATTGCGCAGCTGCATAAAGCACCAGAAAGCATACCACTGGTCAAGGAAGGAGCCTCAGCATAGGCATCTGGCAGCCATGTATGCATAGGTGCCATGCCTGCTTTGGTACCATAACCAATAACAATAAAGAGCATTGCCAGCTTAGTCATAGCAGGATCTAAAAGATGAGCGTTTTCATATAGATAAAGCCAGCTCAATGCTTTTTCAGAGCCTAAGGCAGCAATCTGAGCATAGTACAAAATAAGGGTACCCAATAACGCCAAGCAAATACCAACAGTACAAACCATTATGTATTTCCAAGTTGCCTCTAAAGCAGCTCTTGTAAATTTAAAGGAGATTAAGAGAGCAGATATCAAGGTGGTAGCCTCAATTGCAACCCACATCAAACCAAGGTTCTTAACTAAAAGCACAATGAACATGGTCCAGCAAAAGAACTGCATCAACGCAAAATAACGTCCAGTCTGTAGCTGTTCACCCTTTAAAACACCGCAACGCTCCTCACGAACCAGATAAGAGCGTGCAGTCCAAGAGGCAGCCAAATATAAGGTGGTTATAATAATCAAAACCCAAACATTCAGTGCATCCAGATAAAAATACTCACTGTTAAATGGAAGTGCCGGATTAAATTTATAAACCAACATTCCCACGCAGCCACCTACCGCAGTCGCCGTCAGACGATGAAGCCAGTGGAGAGTATTGTTATTAAATTTGCCGGTCAATGCCAAAAGTGCACACACAGGTGGCAGACATAGCAGCATAATAATATATTCCAACATACTTTTTACCCCTTCAGCTTATCCAACACGTTAGTGTCCGTAGTCTTAAAGGACAGACGCAGGCGCGTGGTCAAAATCACAAGAATTACTACAGCAATGAGCACATCAAGGAAAATGCCTAGCTCGATAATCAAAGGCAGACCCTCTGTCATAATCAGTCCCAATAGATAGATACCGTTTTCCATGGTAATAAGGCCAATCATCTGCATAATAGCACGGCTACGCATTACCATCAAGGTAAGACCTGTCATAATCATGAACATAGAGCTGGCCACAATATCCCTACTCTCAGCAGTTGTCGGTAAAATACCATCAATAACCATATAGCTAAGGCCAAGAGATGCTGCTGCCACAGCTGTAGAATAGTTAACATTGATGTCACTGGCAATCTCTCGCTCATCGCGCAGCTCATTAACAACCTTCAAAATAGCGTAAGGAATAAAAATTACCTTGACTGCTATAGTCAAAATACCTGGCAAAAAGCCATGCAGTCCTCCGCCATGACTAGTACCAACAACTAAGCAGGCTGCTGCAATAATGGCAGATTGTACGCTAAGGCACAGTGTTGCTCTACGCAGCTCCATAAAGCGTGTCTGTAAAAAGACGATAAACATTAAACAAACTACTAAATATTCCATCGTCTACCCCCTACTGTGCTACAACAGCCAAAATTAACATAATTCCAGCTGCTGCTAAATATACACGTACCTTAAACAAACGCATTTTATTATTTAAGGTTTCCATAACACTAACTGCAGCTGCAGACAAAAGCACCTTAATAAGCACAGGTGCATCAATGGGCAGATACAGCATAGAGAATAAAATCAAGAAAACAAGCAGTTTAAGCTGGCTTGCCCAATGAATAAGTGCCAAAAGACGGCCAGAATATTCTAGAGTCATACATTCGTGAATCATGGTCAACTCAAGGTGAGTATCAGGGTTATCAACAGGAATACGGCTGTTTTCTGCTAAAAGCACCAGAAAAAATGCAATACCTGTAAGTACTCCTGCTACAGTCAAATTTACCTGATCAGGACTAAGCATCATACCGCTTAAATCTGTACTACCTGTATGTAGAACATTAGAAAGGATAGCCAGCATAATCAGCGGCTCAACAAATGCTGCTACATAAACCTCACGGCTACCACCCATACCACCAAAGGCTGTTGCTGCATCCATGGAGGAAACAGCCATTAAAAAACGACCAAATGCCATCAAATAAACAAAAACAAATACATCGCCAAAGGCTACATGACCACCTAAAAAGTTAGGCAGCATACAAGCAGCAGCTAAGGTTGTAATGAAATAAACACATGGTGCAATACGGAAAATCATACTAGTGTATGGAGTCAGCATAGTAGGTTTATGCCACCATTTCCAAATGTCATAATACTCTTGAAAAATGCTTGCTCCAACTCTATTTTGCATCCAGGCCTTGCATTTTTTGACAATTCCTGTAATCACAGGCGCTGCCAATAAAAGCAGAACTGCTTGGGTCAAGCACAGTGCTAAATTGAGCAAATCATTTTGAAAATTCATCATTTATACACAGCCCCCCAAATCAAAACTGCTACCATAGCAGCCATTACATAACCAACATAAAGACGCACACTGCCCTGCTGCAAGCGGCGCAACACAGCAGAAATTTTTACAAAACGCTGTTGAAACGGAGCATACAGCTTTTCGGTAATCATATCTGGAATTTCAAGCTTATATGAAAGCTGACGTCCAAAATATGCATGGTCCTTACGCACATAGGTAACCTGACGCTTAGGCTTCAGCATATAATCGAATGCACGACGTACTGGCTTACTAAAGCCAATTGCTGAATACTGTTGGCGTTCGGTAGGATAAGTACCGCAGTTCCAAGTTACATCCTCATCAACAAAGGTTTTAGAGCTAGATACGGCAAAAAATACTGCAACAGAAATAATTGCCAAAAGCACCAAAAGCATCAAAGGATTAAATGTAACAAAATTACCGCTGCCACCCCAGCCTAGACTACCTATAGCAGTTGCAATAAATCCAGTATCCAGTTTAAGTGCACTGCAAGCTGCCCATAGCACAGGTGTAGGATATATACCACACAGTATAACTAGAACACTGCTTACTCCCATAGCAATAAGCATATAAAGGTCTGCTTCGTGTGCATGTACTGCAACCTGACTACGTGCGCGTCCCAAGAAGGCAATACCAAAAAAGCGTACAAAGCAGCCCAAAGCCAATGCACCTGTAAAGCCCAATAGGATAAAGGCCAAAGCAGTCCAAATACGAATATCATGGGTAGTAGCTGCAGTAGACAAGGTAATAAAGCTTTGTAAAGCCAGCCATTCACCAGTAAAGCCACAGGTCAAAGGCAGCGCTGCCAATGCCATTGAACCAACAAAGGTAAAAATTGCAGTATAGGGCATTTTAGTTGCTAAAGCACCAAAAAGCTCCAAATTCTTACTGCCTGTACCATGCATAATACTACCAGCACTCATAAACATGAGCACCTTCATAATAGAATGGTTAAAGGCATGCACTAAAGCAGCAACAAAGCCAATCATATACCAATTTCCGCCTACTAAAACCTTCAAAAGCATACCACAGCCAAAGGCAGCGAAAATCACACCCATATTTTCTACAGAGGAATAAGCTAAAATACGTTTAATATCTGTTTCCATCTGTGCATAAAGTACGCCCAGGAATGCAGACACGCAGCCTACCACCATAACTATAATGCACCACCAGTAATTCCATTCTGGCATAAAATCCAGAATAAAACGACCAAAGCCATACAGTGCAATTTTTAGCATAACACCACTCATCAATGCGGATACATGGCTGGGTGCTGCCGGATGAGCCTTAGGCAACCAAACATGCAAGGGAACTAAGCCTGCTTTTAAAGCAAAGCCAATAAATGCTGCCGCAAAAACAGCATGACGCCAACCGCCCTCAAGAGTATTGTTAGCCATATCAGCAAAGCTGAAGGATGGACTTGCAGCACCGGTAAGCAGGAAGGCAATCATAATTGCCGCGGTACCAAGAGAGGTCATTACCAAATATTGGTAAGCAGCAGTCCAAGTCTCTCTTTTTTCAGATTCATGATTAACCAGAAGGAAGGAGGCTACCGCCATAATCTCCCAAAACAGCAAGAAGCTTAATGCGTCACCTGCTAAAAGCACCAGCACCATGGACATAATAAAAAGATTCCATAAGCCACCTAAAAGTCTTAAACGACTTCCCTCATAGCTTTTAGCATAGCCAAGGGCATAGATACTTGTTATAACACCTGCAATACCTGTTAAAAGCAAAAAGACAGCACTCCAGCTGTCGCAGGTCAGGCTATATGCACCCCATGTTAAAGGTACTATTTGAGCACCAAAAAACAAGCTGCCTGCTGCCATACCGGCAACAACTGCACTGCCTGCTACAGCCAGCAGATTAGACAGCCAATGTGCCATACGCTGCTGTTCATGGGGAAACAACAACGTTAGAACACCTACACCGTAGCATGCTACGGCTGTCAAGAACATTTCCATACTTAATCACCCGTTTTTTTAATTTGTTCACAGAATTGTCAATTTTATTATTATAACATATTTATCACTATATAGCCATATAAAAGCAGAAAATATGTGACATTAAGCACAAATTTTACATGAATATTACCCTTAAAAGTAGTAAAAGCCCTATCACCATACAGTAATAGGGCTTTTGGATCAATTCACTTATTTAGCTTTTGCCAGAAATTTACCATACATTTCATGGTCTTCCTTCATCATTTGGTCAGCTTCTTCACCAACGATGCAGGTAGGATCAATGCCTTGCTTCTTGAAGTATTCTTTAAATTCTTTAGATTCGCAAACCTTCTTAGCAGCATTACGCAGAACTTCCAGTTTTTCTTTCGGAGTATCCTTAGGAGCTACCAGAGTTGCCCATGCACGAATGGTCATGTCATGGCCCAGTTCTTTAAAGGTCGGAACATCAGGATAAATTTCAGAACGAGTTGCAGCCATTACAGCCAAAATTTTCAGGTTGCCAGCATCAACTTGGCTCTTGAATACGGAGGGATCAGCTAAAGTAGCATCGATGTGCTTACCTGCTAATGCAGCAGCAATGTCAGCAGATCCTTTCGGATAAGGAACGTGTTTAAATTGTACGCCAAACTCCTCTTCGAAGGACAAAGCAGCAATATGCCAGATAGCGCCGATACCAGAGTTACCCATTTGTACCTTACCAGGATTTGCTTTTGCATAAGCTACAAACTCTTCCAAGCTATTGTAGGGAGCTTCTTTAGTAACAATCAAAGCAGCAGGAGCAGCAATAGGTGCGCAAATTGCTTTGTAATCAGCATAAGTGTTTTTGCATTTTCCTTGATGCGGGAACATAGCCAGCTCAACGGTTACCATACCAAGGGTATGACCATCAGCCTTAGCATTGGCAGTTTCTACCATGCCGGTAACGCCGCCACCATCAGGCTTGTTAACAGCTACAAATTTGCTACCTTGCAGTTCTTTTTCCATGAACTGAATAAGACCACGAGCAGAGGTATCAGTGCCACCACCAGGAGCCTTAGGGATAATTACGGAAATATCACCATCAGCAGGATAAGCAGCCTTTTTTTCTCCGCCGCCGCAGCCAGCTACCATAACTGCCATGGTAAGCATAGCCATGAGGACCAATAAGATTTTCTTCATCAAAAATCACTCCTTATATAAAATTAAAATAAAGAAAACAAAATCATAGCGCTATTTCAGCTAGCGCAATATTCCTTCTATTGTAAGTGTAACTAATATAAAGCTTGCTCTTACCAGAAACAACGGCAGGATAGGAAAACTCCCCCTCCTCCGTCTCTAAATCACAAAGTTTGCTCCAGCTTTCTCCATCATCACATGATTTAAAAACACTTAAGGGTGAACGCAACCCCCAGTTAGCAGCAACAGGATTACATACCAGATAAAGGCAGTCATCACTACCCCTTGTTAAATCTAAGCCGCTATTATTATTAACCAGCTCTGTTGGATAAGCATTGCACCAGGTTATACCACCATCAAATGAATCACTACGATAGATATAGCCTTCACTACTTCTTAATAGCATATGAACACTACCATCAGCAGACTCCCATAAACTTGGCTGAATAACACCACGTCCATAAAAAGATTGCTGACTAACAGCGATACTGCTTTCTGCAGTTTTTTCACCAGCTTGATACTTTAAATCTGCAATAGTAATTGGATTAGATAAGCTCCAAGTAAGTCCGTCGTCATCACTTCTATCTGCATAAGCCTTCCACAACCCATGCTCTGTAGAAGCACCTGCTAAAATTCGTCCATCAGATAATCTCAGCAGCTTATTTCTAACTGGTCCACGACCACCGCTAGTGTCACCAACAACAAGCTCTCGAGGCTTACTCCAGCTTTTTCCATCATCCTCAGACTCCATACTAAAGGTTCTCCAAGAAGCAATTTGCTGTCCTTCCTTATAAAAAAGCACTAATTTATTATTAGCAGCCTTAAAGAGTACTGGATTCCAATTAGCTTCAGCACCATCTGCCAACTTTTGCGGCACAGACCACAAGCCATCAATACCTCTGCGACTTATATAAATAGCCACATCTGCATTCCCCTCGTGAGTTCCGCCAAACCAGCAGCACAACAGCTCACCATTATTTAATTCCACTAAAGTAGACGCATGGCAAAAAGCTGTAGGTAGCTTATTTATAACCATTTCCTTGTGCATTTAATCACCATTCTAGAAAAATTCAAGCAAATTTACGTTAAAACTATGAAAATTTTCTGTAATTTACCTTTAATATTGTATCATATTTGTGAAACGGCGTAAACTACTTAATATATAAAAAAAGAGCCCATCCAAATGGATGAGCTCTTTATAAGCTAAATTATTTGCGGATACCCAGTTTAGCAATGATTGCACGATAACGTTCGATATCTTTGCTTTGCAGGTAGTTCAGCAGACCACGACGTTTACCAACCATTTTCAGCAGACCACGACGAGAATGATGGTCTTTTTTGTTGGTTTTCAGATGCTCGGTCAAGTATTTGATACGAGCGGACAGTACAGCGATTTGTACTTCCGGAGAACCGGTGTCGCCTTCATGACGAGCGTTGTCGAGAATAAGTGCTTGTTTAGCTTCGCTAGTTAACATTGAGATTTCCTCCTAAAAATTAAAATTGCCATAAGCATAGCGGTCGTTGGAGTATCGCACCACCAAGCTTTGGTTCATACTTTAATAGTATACCATGGTATATGCTTCTTGACAAGATAAATGTTAAAATTTTAACACTAAAAGCATTATTATTTTTCTGCCTGTATAAGCTCCCTACATGTTTCTTTATCAGCAGCAAGCTGTTCCTTCAATGCGATAATTGAAGGGAATTTTATCTCGCCACGAATATGACGCATAAAAACAACAGTCATTTCTTGTCCGTAAATATCTCCTGAAAAATCAAAGATATTAACCTCCAAGCGTAGGCGCTCTACATCTCCAAAGGTTGGATTCTTGCCAACGTTGGCCATACCGTAATAGGTACTAGCCCCTAGCCAAACCTTGACCATATAAACGCCGCTCCTAGGAGCTGCCACGTTATAATCCTCCAACTCTATATTTGCTGTAGGAAAGCCTAGCAATCTGCCTCTTTCATTGCCATGAGCAACGGTGCCTGTAAGGCAATAGCTGCGTCCTAGCATTCTTGCAGCCTCCTCCATCATGCCATTGCCAATAAGCTGACGAATAGCCGTACTGCTTATTACAGTGCCATGAAGGCTGACTAAAGAACGTACAATAAGCTTAAATCCCATTTTGGCAGCAGAAGCAGCCAAGCTCTTACAATTTCCTCTGCCATATATACCATAGGTAAAGTTTTCACCAACAGTAAGGCAGCTATAATTTAAAGGCTGTAGCTTTTCTAAAAATGCTTCTGGCTCTAGCTGTGCCAGTGTCTTGTCAAAAGGAATATCTATCAATATATCCACACCTAGCTTTTCCAAAAGCTCTAGCTTCTTTTCCTGAGAAATCAAAGAAACAGGAACAGCCTCTGGCTTAATAAAGCTCAATGGATGATTGCTGAAGGTAAATACTGCCAGCTTAGCAGCAGTAGCATTAGCCTGCTCTCTTGCCGCTAAAATTACATCCTGATGTCCTAAATGCAGTCCATCAAAGGTCCCCAAAGCGATTACACAGGGCGCTCCTACATTATGTAATTGTTCTAAAGCAGTAATTATTTTCATTTTATTTATACTTCCTCAGGCATTTTATAATGCTCTAAAATTTTTTCAGCCTTAATCATAGATTCAGAACAAATTCCTAGTCCTAAAAACTCATCTCCAGGACCAATAAGGACATACCGTCCATCACAAGTGCCAGCAATAGTAGTACGCACACCATTGGTAATACGTGCTGCCTGTTTGCCTGTCAGCTTAAGCTTTGGTAATTCTGCAACTGCAGTAATAGGCGCTGCACTACAGCCCTCTGGATTATCTGCAATTTCCTGCAAAGTGTAAGCATCAGCCAAGGTATAGCTGCCAACCCTTGTACGCAGCAAAAAGCTCATAGTACCACAGCTTCCAAGTGCTGCAGCAATATCCTCGCCCAATACTCTGATATATGTACCCTTAGAGCAATCAACGGCAACAGTAAAACGGTTATCCGCAAAATGTAATAGCTCTAGCTGATATATCTCTATTTGTCTAGGCTGTCGCTCTACCTCTACACCTTTACGAGCCAGCTCGTACAGCTTTTTACCATTAACCTTTAACGCAGAATACATGGGTGGAAGCTGCTGCTGTATACCTAAAAAGCTATTCAGAGTTTTGCGTAGCTCCCCCTCAGTAAGAGCAGGAACAGGCTTTTCCTCTACTACAGCGCCGCTGTCATCGCCAGTATCAGTACGCTTGCCAAGTGTAAACTCAGCAATATACTGTTTTTTTCCTTCAACTGCAAACTCTAAAAGACGGGTAGTCACACCCGCAAAAACAGGAAGAACTCCTGCCGCATCAGGGTCAAGAGTTCCCCCATGTCCTATTTTCTTTGTATGTAAAGCACGCCTTAAAAACGCCACCACATCGTGAGATGTCATTCCAGGAGGCTTTATTACATTAAAAATACCGTCCATTACATTACCTTGCCTAACTCTTCTAAAAGCTGACGTTTAGCCTCTTCAAGCGGAGCATTAATAGTACAGCCTGCAGCACGCACATGACCTCCACCGCCAAAGTGCAACGCAACCTGCGCCACATCGGTTTTGGAGGAACGCATGCTTACACGAGTAACCTCTGGTTCCACAGCCTTAAAGAAAACAGCCACGTCCACACCCTCAATACCCCGAGGATAGGAAATAAAGTTATCGGTTGATACATCTTTATTATAAAGATCATTAGACAGACTGATATAAGCAACTCTATCGTCAAAGGTAAAGGTCAGAGTCGGCAATACCTTAACCCACAGATCTACGTTAGCTCTTTCACGAACCTCCATAGCCTCTGAAATTTCGTTAGGTTTTGCTCCGGCATCCAAAAGCTTAGCTGCCATGTTCATGGTTCTGGAGGTAGTATTGGAAAAACGGAAGTTACCGCAATCCATACTAATTGCAGTATAGAAGCAGGTAGCAATTTCCTTATCCATCTCCCAACCCATTTCCTCAAACAGCATACACATTACTTCGCCTGTAGCTGCCGCAGCAGCATCAAGATAAAGATAGTCAGCAAAAAGTGTATTGGAAATATGGTGGTCGATATTCATCAAGACCTTAGCCTCAACCACCTCATTAACGATTCCGATACGGTCAGCTGAGCTGGCATCAATAACGCAAAGTACATCTGCCTCCAGCTTTTCACCAATAGCAGGACGCTTACAGCATTCGATTTCGGGCAGAAAGCCAAAAATCTTATTGATGTCATCATCAACAAATAAAGTTACCTCTTTGCCCTGCTGCTTCAGATAACGGCCTAAGCCTAAAGCAGAGCCAAGAGTATCTCCGTCAGGGCTGACATGGCAGCACAGAACAATTTTCTGCGCCGCCATCAGCATGGAACCGGTTTCCTTAAGAGTCAGTTCCTTACTCATCTTTTTCTTCCTCAATAGAAGGCTTTTCTTCTTGCTTAATCTTCTGCAGAATGCTTTCAATGTGAGCACTGTACTCCATAGAAGTATCTTTTTGCAGAATTAAGGTAGGTGCAAAGCGCAGACGGATGCGTTTTGCAATCTCGGTACGCATAAAGCCCAAGGACTTTTGCAGCGCCTTCCAGGTTTCTTCATGTTTTTCTTTAGGTCCATAAAGGCTAACATAAATCTTAGCATAGCTCATATCATCAGTAAGCTCAACACCGGTAACAGTTACAAACTGAATACGGGGATCCTTTACATCCATTAAGAGCATTTTGCTAATTTCCTGTTGAATTGCCTCTTGAACCTTTTCAACTCTTAATCTTGCCATATTTATAACCTCTAGCTATTAATCTACAGCAACCTCTTCCATATCATAAACCTCGAATTGGTCGCCTTCCTTCAGGTCACGATATTTTTCAAGAGTAATACCGCATTCATAGCCTTGTTGTACTTCCTTAACGTCATCCTTGAAGCGACGCAGAGAATCAATAACATCATCAAAAATTACGATGCCATCACGGATGATACGAACCTTAGAGTGGTTAGTAACCTTACCCTCGGTAACGTAGCAGCCTGCAATCAGAAGCTTAGAAATGGTAATTAACTGACGAACCTCAATGCGGCCGGTAACAACCTCTTTGAATTTAGGAGCCAGCATACCTTTGATAGCAGCTTCTACATCGTTCAGAGCATCATAAATTACACGATAGGTGCGTAAGTCAACCTTTTCAGTTTCTGCAGCCTTACGAGCGTTAGCATCAGGACGAACATTGAAGCCGATAATAAGAGCGTTAGCCGCAGATGCCAGCATAACGTCGGACTCGCTGATTGCGCCTACGCCTGCGTGAACAACGGATACCTTAACCTCATCGTTTTTAATCTTCTCAAGAGAAGCCTTCAGAGCCTCAATAGTACCTTGAACGTCAGCCTTAACAACGATATTCAGGTCTTTGATTTCACCGTCTTGAATACGTTGGAACAGGTCATCCAAGGATACCTTGGAATTCATCTTAATTTCCTCTTCCTTGCGTTTAGCAATACGTTTTTCAGCTACGCTGCGAGCAGTACGCTCATCAGTGCTGTCCAAAATATCGCCTGCTGCAGGAACATCATTCAGACCAAGAACCTCTACAGGGGTAGAAGGACCAGCCTTTTTAATCTTTTCGCCACGGTCATTAATCATTGCACGAACCTTGCCATAGCAGGTACCAGCAATAATGGTATCACCGATGTGCAGAGTACCACGTTGTACTAAAACAGTTGCAACAGGACCACGGCCCTTATCCAGCTGAGCCTCGATAATAGTGCCATGTGCAGGCAGATTCGGGTTAGCCTTCAGCTCTTGAACCTCTGCAACCAGCAGAATCATTTCCAGAATATCGGTAATACCGATTTTTTGACGTGCAGAAACAGGAACCATAATGGTATCGCCGCCCCACTCCTCAGGAATCAGACCATGCTCTGCCAGCTGTTGTTTAATATGGTCGGGGTTTGCACCCTCGCGGTCAATTTTGTTGATAGCAACAATAATGGGCACCTCTGCTGCTTTAGCATGGTTAATAGCCTCAATGGTTTGAGGCATAACGCCGTCGTCTGCTGCAACTACAAGGATTGCCACGTCGGTAACCTGTGCACCGCGAGCACGCATTGCGGTAAACGCTTCGTGACCAGGGGTATCCAGGAATACGATTTGTTTGCCTTGATAGCTGATTTTATAAGCACCAATGTGTTGGGTAATGCCGCCTGCTTCACGTGCAGTAACATTAGTTTTACGAATTGCATCCAACAAGGAGGTTTTACCATGGTCAACGTGGCCCATAACAGTAATAACAGGCGGACGCAGAACACGTTTTTCCTCCGGATCGTCAACCTCAGGAATTTCGGTAGGATCCTCTTCGGGAGCCTTTTGGCCTACTTCAACGCCAAAGTTATCACCAATCAGTAAAGCTGTATCATAGTCAATATCCTGGTTGATGGTAACCATCATACCCAGCATGAATAATGCTTTGATAACCTCATTTACTTCGCGTTTGATAAGCTTAGCAAAATCTTGAACGTTGATGGATTCACCAACCTCAACATATGTAGGTCTTTGAATCTCTACTACCGGTGCCGGAGCCTTAGGAGCAGTATTCTTCTTATTTCTATTTACAGGCATTTGATGACCTGCACTACGATTAGGACGGCTTTCCTTAGTAGCGTAGGAGCCCTTAATCTTCGGGTTTTCCTTACGACCTGCCTTGCCATTAGCATTACGTTCGCCACGGCCTCTGCCATTATCCTTGCCACTCATTTTGCTAGCGGCAGCGGTTGCACGACTTTCACCGTGAACAGATTGGCCAGCCTGTTGGCCCTTTGCAGGTACAAAAACACCGCCTTGGCGTTGTTGACCACGATTATTGTTATTGCGGTTGCCACCTTGTGCATTATTACCCTCACGTCTTTGCTGGCCACCTTGACCTGCGGGACGTTGATTATTATTACGGGGTCCACCCTGTTGACCATTACGGCCACCTTGTTGACGGTTTTCGTTACGATTATTATTATTCATACCGCCTTGACGATTCTCGCCGCGGTTTTCATTGCGTTTCTGCTGGTTTTGTTGATTTTGCATATTTCTCTGACTATTGCCGGCAGTCTTATTATCCTGGCGATTTGCCTCTTGCTGCTTCGGCTGCTCCTTTCTCTCAACTTTTGCAGGGGTAACCTGTTTGGGTTGTACTTTATGTTCAGCCTTAACTGGCTTGGGCGGCGCAGGCTTCTTATCGTAAGCATCCTTAATAACAGCCATAGTCGCTTCATCAACACCACTCAGATTTGATTTATCTATTTTGTGCTTTTTTAAAAGCTCTACGACTTCATTGGCAGTCTTGCCATATTCCTTAGCTACCTCATAAACTCGTTTACTACCCATTCATCCACCTCCAAACTAGATTTAACGGGATTATTTTTTCTTAATCATGTTGGCAAAATTACTATCCGTAATAACAACTGCTGTTCTTCTGGCTTTGCCTATAGCATAACCAAGCTCATCACGTGTAAGCGCCTCCACAACGGGAATATGAGCCTGCTCTGCTAAATAAAGCATGTCCTTTTTGGAGTTAGGAGCTGCATCAGTAGCCAATACCAAAAGCTTGCCCTTTCCGCTCTTCAAAGCACCGCGGACAGACAAGTCTCCGGAAGCAGTTTTACCGGCCTTCTGTGCCAAGCCTAAAGCAAAAGCAATGTTATTGTTTGCCATGCGCTAAATCCTCCAACAGCTGTTGGTAAACATCTTGGCTAACAGCCTTTTCTAAAGCACGCTCCAGACGCTTTTCCTTAACAGCCTTTGTTATACATTCAGGATTAGGACAAACATACGCACCACGACCGTTCTTTTTACCTGTAAGGTCCAGACTAATCTCACCCTCAGGAGAACGGACAATGCGAAACAAATCCTTCTTATCCTTCATCTCATTACAGCCCACACACTTACGCTGTGGGATTTTTTTCATTTTCATATAATTATTCCTCAGCTTCAGCCTCTGCCTTAGCTTGATCTTCGCTCTTAATATCAATCTTCCAGCCAGTAAGCTTAGCAGCAAGACGAGCATTTTGGCCTTCCTTGCCAATTGCCAAAGACAGCTGGTTATTAGGAACTACAACGCGGCAGATTTTTTCCTCTTCATTAATAAAGGTTTCTAAAACCTTTGCAGGGCTCAATGCATTAGCAACATATTGAGCCGGATCATCGCTATACTTAACGATATCAATTTTTTCACCGCGCAGCTCATTAACAATAATTTGTACACGCATACCTTTTTGACCAACACATGCGCCTACCGGATCCACATTCTCATCTGCGGTATAAACAGAAATTTTAGAACGATTACCCGGCTCACGAGCTACGGACTTAATTTCTACAATACCGTCATGGATTTCTGGAACCTCCAGCTCAAACAAACGCTTGAGTAAACCAGGATGGGTACGGGAAACCATGATTTGAGGACCCTTTTTATTATTTTTGCTAACCTCAACAATATAGGTCTTGATACGTTCATGAGCTTGATAAACCTCACCGGGAATTTGTTCATTAACGCTGAGAATAGCCTCAACGTTTTTGTCCAGCTCGATATATACATTTCTGTTTTCCATACGTTGGATAACACCATTAACAATATCCTGCGCACGGCTGGAGAAACGCTCATAAACTTGTCCACGTTCAGCCTCACGAATACGCTGCATAACAATTTGCTTAGCGTTTATTGCAGCTACGCGACCAAAGTTTCTAGGAGTAACCTCGATCTGTACGATATCATCAACCTCATACTGAGGATCAATAGCCTGAGCATCCTCCAAAGAAATCTGGCTTGCGTTTTCAGCTTCACCTTCAACTACGGTGCATTGTGCATACACATGGATTTCACCGGTTTCTTTATTCATATCTACTCTAACATTATCAGTGGAGCCTGTTTCTCTTTTGTAGCCAGAAACTAATGCGTCTTCAATGGCTTGGAACAGGATTTCAGGGTCAATACCTTTTTCCCTACCCACTTCATAAATTGCTGAGATAAATTCTGCGTTCAATTATTACGCCTCCTATAATAGTATTTAGAAATCTATATGCGGTCTAATATTAGCAATCAAGCTGCGTTCTATACGGGTAGGCTTTTTAAATTCCTTGCCCTTAATAATTTTTCTAACCTCAATGGCCTCATCGTCATGTGCTTCAAGAATACCTACCAGACTTTTCATGCCTTCCCAAGGCTCATTAAACATTATGTCGATCTTGGTACCATAAGCATCTACAAAATCTGCATCCTTCTTTAAAGGTCTGTCAATACCAGGAGAGGATACCTCAAGGAAATACTTTTCGGGAATGGGGTCCTTTTCATCTAAGACCGCAGTCACCTTTTCACTAACAAGCTGGCAGTCGTCAATCTCTACTCCTCCCGGCTTGTCAATATAAATGCGCAGATACCAGTCCTTTCTTTCACGAACATACTCTACGTCCACCAGAGTAATTTCTGTACCTTCCAGAACAGGTTCCACCATTGCGGTGATCAGTGCTTCTACTTCTTTAGCCTGCATCATATTCACCTCCATATTAAATTTTTAAGCTAATAAGCGGAAAGAGCGGGTATTTCACCCACTCTTTCAAAATGAATAATTATATTTCTGTTATCATTATAGCATAGACATAGAGCCATTAGCAAGTACTTGACACAATATCTACTACTAATTTGCTTTATAAACTCTAAGAAATAACAATTCTTGTTATTTATAGACCTAGAGAATATACAGGAAGTAAGCACCGTAGCCCAAAAGCATAATAATACCACCCCAACGAGCCAGGGAATAATTACGCAGCACGCACAGCCACAAAAGCACTGCTGCACCAATTGCTACATATGTATCAAATTGGAAGGCTGCGGCAAAGGGAATATCCACAATCATAGAAGATAAGCCTACAACAAAAAGGATATTAAAAATGTTACTGCCTACAATGTTACCAATGGCAATGTCTGCATTACCTTTATAAGCAGCCATAACAGATGTAAAAAGCTCGGGCAAGGAAGTACCTAAAGCAACAATAGTTAAACCAATGATACGCTCACTAAGGCCTGCGTATTTAGCAATTGCGCTAGCTGCTTCAACAGTAAGATTGCTGCCATAAACAATGGTAGCCATACCTACTATACTCCACAGAATGCAATAGCCAAGACTCATGCCATACTCCTGTAGCTCATCATCAACCTTATTCTTCATAGCCATTTTATAGAGATATGATAAATAAATAACAAAAGCAACAAGCAGTAAACAACCATCTGCAAAGGAAATAGCACCATCAAGACCTTGATAAAACATCAGGCCAGTAATAAAAATCATAAAAGGAATTTCAGTACGAACAGTAGAACGCGCCACTGCAAGAGGGATAATAACAGATGCTAAACCCAAAATAACAAGAATATTAATAATATTGCTACCAACAATATTACCAATAGTAATATCTGCATTGCCACTCATTGCAGCAGCAATACTAACTGCAGCCTCTGGAGCACTGGTACCCATAGCCACAATAGTTAAACCAATTACAAGCTGAGGAATGCCAAAGCGTGTAGCGATACCAGCCGCACCCTCAACAAACCAATCAGCACCCTTACCCAGCATAACAAAACCAAGAGCCAATAATCCAAATTGCATTAAAAGTTCCATTTTTTCCTCCTTTAAATATGCAGCACACACAACAAAAAACGAGACCATGCTGCAATAACAATTACAACAAAGTCTCGCCAATTACTTACAAAGCCGGACTCCCTTCCAGGAATCGTACTGACGACAGTGTAAACACGAAAAATCGTGCCAGCTACTCCCTCTTTAAGTTGAGTATACTATAAAGAAAGGATAAAAGTCAATGGTGAAAGTGTAGGAAAAAGACACCCCAATTTCTTGAAGTGCCTTTTAATTTAAAAACCTATCAAATTATGCAACCTTAATCGCTTGCCTTTTTGCCTCTCAGGAACAGCCACAAGGGACCAGCCAGTAATGTAGAGGTGTAAGCGCCACTAGAGAAGCCCACCAGCATTGCAAAGGCAAAGTTATGGATGGTTTCGCCACCCCACAGGAAGATAGCAATTACAGCAAACAAGCTGGTACCCACTGTGTAAACGCTACGGCCCATGGTTTGCCAAATACTGTTGTCAATCATATCGGCCATGCTTTCGCTGCGGCGATGAATTTTAAGATTTTCACGAATTCTATCGAAGATTACGATAGTACCGTTGACGGAGTAGCCCACTACAGTCAGCAGTGCAGCTACAAAAGAGGAATCCAGTTCCATGTGGAACAGAGAGAAATAGCTCAGTGTTACACTTACGTCAATAATCAAGGCAATGATTGCCGCTATTGCAAAACGGAACTCAAAGCGCATAGAGATGTAGGCAATCATCAGGAACCAGGACAATACTATTGCCATAACGGCCTGTTGAATAAGCTCATCACCTACTGTTGCACCAACGTTTTCTACACGGTTGATGTCAAAGCTGCCAAGCTTCGCCTTTAAATCATCCATTACTACACGACGCTGTTCATCATCAATGACGCCTGTACGAATCAGAACACCTTCTGCAGAGGTAGAGCCGTCAGAGCTTTCTAGCTGAATTATAGAGTTACCCAGCTTATGCTCCTTCAATACATCACGAACCTCAGATACAGTAACAGCCTTATTGAACTTTAAGTCCATAATACTGCCACCAGTAAAGTCAATGCCCAGGTTAAAACCCTTGAATAACATAGAACCAAAGCCAATAATCAGGAAGATGATAGTAATGCTGAAGAAGATTTTATAGTTTTTTACAATAGAAAATCTACGCATTATTTGTTCACCTCCTGGTCTAATGCTTTAGGAGCACTACAGCCAAAGAAGGCCGGATTTTTAGTAATATTACTGTAGATAAGGAAGCGCAACAGATATTTGGTAATAGTTACAGCAGTAAACATACTCAGTAAGGTACCAAGTGCCAGTGTTACCGCAAAGCCCTTAATGGGACCAGTACCAAGATAGAACAATACTGCAGCTGCCATCAATGTTGTGATGTTAGAGTCCAAAATAGTTACTAAAGCACGACCAAAACCAGCATCCATTGCACTACGCAGGGTTTTACCCTTTTTGATTTCTTCCTTAAAGCGTTCAAAAATAAGCACGTTGGCATCAACCGCCATACCAATGGACAAAATAATACCCGCAATACCAGGCAAGGTCAAGGTTGCACCCAGATAACGCATTACAAACAGTAACAGCATTACATAAAGCAGGAGCGCAATATCTGCAATTAAGCCAGACAAACGATAGAACAGCAGCATGAAGACAAACACACCAATAATACCGATGCTGAATGCCTTAATACTCTTATCCTTAGAGTCCTGACCTAAGGTAGGACCAACAGTACGATTTTCCATTACTTCGATTTTTACAGGTAGAGAACCACTACGCAGCAAAATTGCCAGATGCTCAGCCTCTTCCATAGTACGAGAGCCTGAAATTTGTGCACGGCCACCTGTAATAGCCTCTTGAACAACAGGCGCGGTCAGCACCTCACCGTCCAAAACAATAGCAATTTGCTTGCCAATATTACGAGCGGTCAGTTCACCAAATTTTTTGCCACCCTCGTCAGAAAATTCCAGACCAACAACAGCCTGATTACCCTGACTCATTTGAGCACGCGCATCCTTTAAGTCCTTACCAGTCAATACAACCTTACCATTCACATCTTTGAATTGCAGCATTGCAGTACGGCCAAGCATAGCAATAGCCTTTTCAGGATCTTTTACGCCCGGAAGTTCAACAATGATACGGTCTTTGCCTTGACGTTGGATAACAGGCTCAGTCAGGCCCAGCTCATTTACACGTCTTTCAATAATTTTCACACTGCGGTTTACGGCATCATCATCAACCTTTAATTCAGGTGTATCGACCGCCTGTAAAACTACGTGAGTACCACCCTGCAGGTCAAGACCTTGTTTAATAGAACCTGCCAGGGGACGGATGTACATGCAGAAGCCTCCGATAATTGCCAAAACAACAATCAGAAACTTGCCAATTTCATTCCATCGCAAATTGTTTTCCTCCTTATGCGTGAAGCTTATTAATACCTGCTTCGTACGCTATATATTGAACAGGAACATCATACTCGTCTGCGGGCAGACTGTCCTGCAGCAAAGCTTCATAAGCCACACCAATAGTAATAGCCTTATTTGCACGCTGCAAAAAACGGTCATAATAGCCTGCTCCCATCCCCATTCTACTGCCATCTCTGCCGAAGGCAACTCCTGGCACTAAAATAAGCTCAATCTCCTCTGGAGCAATCAGCTCAGCTGGCTCGGACACACAGCGAATACCGTATCTATCAAAACACAGCTCCTCCATATTTCTAAGCACAGCAGCCTCCATCTCCGTTTGGGAGATTATCAAGGGAACAACTACCTTTTTGCCGTCAGCCAAAGCCTGAAGCAAAACCCTATCCACAGATATTTCCTTACCAAAAGCCAAATAGCCCATGATAAGCTTAGCATTTTTGTAAGCATCACAGGCTAATATTTGCTGCGCTGCCAGTTCACTGCTGTGAGCGACCTGTTCAGCTGTCAATTGACTGCGCAGTGCCTTAAGATGCTTACGTATTTCCTGTTTTTCTGCAGTTTTAAGCATTTTTACTAGAAGGATCCTGATAGCCGCTTACTGCACTGCGAACCATCTCGATATGTACATTTTCAGCAACCTCAAGGGAGATTCTTTTCTCAGAAATTTTAGAAATAGTGCCACAGATGCCACCAATAGTAATCACCTTGTCACCCTCTTTAAGATTATCAAGCAAATCCTGACGCTTTTTTTGCTCCTGCTTTTGAGGTCTCCAAAGCATAAAGTAGAAAATGCCACCCATTAAAAAGAAGGGCCAAATTGCGTTCAACATTGCCATAGTTTCTCCGCCTTGCATAGTTAATACCTCCATTATAAAACAGCATTAATAAGTATATATTCTACATTATAGTACAAAATCCTTGTTTATACAGCTTTTTTTATTAAAAATATTGATTAAGCCTTAAAGGTTTCCAAAAAACGCTCTCTAAACTCAGGGAAACGATCCTCTGCAATAGCTTCTCTAATTTCCTTAGCAAAATGCAGTAGGAAATGCAGATTATGAATAGAAAGCAGACGCAGTCCAAAAATCTCATCAGCCTTGAACAGATGACGAATGTAAGCACGACTAAAGTTACGGCAGGCATAGCAGCTGCAGCCCTCTTCAATAGGACGGAAATCCTCCGCGTAAACAGCATTACGTACAACTAAACGTCCTTCGTGAGTCATTGCGGTACCATTACGAGCAACACGTGTCGGGAATACGCAGTCAAACATATCAACACCCAGGTTAACCGCCTCTACAATACAGTCAGCAGTACCTACGCCCATCAGATAACGAGCCTTGTCCTTAGGCAGATATTGAGTTGTATGGCCAAGCATATCATACATCATAGGCTTTGGCTCACCAACGCTGAGTCCGCCGATACCGTAGCCCGCAAAATCCATCTCAGTCAGCTGCTGACAGCTCATTTTGCGCAGCTCAGGATACATACCGCCTTGAACAATACCAAACATGGATTGATCCTCACGAGTATGAGCCTCTAAGCAGCGCTTTGCCCAACGTGCAGTACGATTAGTAGAGCGCTTAGCGTAATCAAAATCAGCAGGATAAGGAATGCATTCGTCAAAAGCCATGGCAATATCAGCGCCAAGAGCCTCTTGTACATGGGTGGATACCTCAGGAGAAAGGAATTGCTTGCTACCATCTATATGAGAGCGGAACATTACGCCCTCTTCAGTAATCTTACGCATTGCGCCTAAGCTAAATACCTGAAAGCCACCGCTATCAGTCAGCATACCTCTTTTATAATTCATAAATTTATGCAGACCACCTGCTTTACGCACCAGCTCATGGCCAGGACGCAAAAACAGATGATATGTATTGGACAAAATAACCTGGCTGCCCATATCGTACAGCTCTTCAGGTGCAAGGGTTTTTACAGTTGCCTGGGTACCTACAGGCATGAACATAGGGGTTTCAAAGGTACCATGGGGAGTGTGCAGTCTACCAAGACGTGCACCACTGCGACTGCATTCTTTAATTAACTCATATGTTACAGCGTGTTTCATATTAACTCCTTATTTGTTCTTATCTACGATAAACATAGCATCACCGAAGGAAAAGAAGCGATATTGCTCCTTAACAGCTTCAGCGTAGGTTTTTAGCATAATCTCGCGAGTTGATAAAGCACTTACAAGCATCAGCAATGTACTTTGGGGCAGATGAAAATTAGTTACCAGTGCATCAGCAATACGATATTCATAGCCAGGATAGATAAAGATATTGGTCCATGCTCCACCAGGGTGAAGAATGCCATCAGCGCCAGCAGACTCCAAAGTACGAACAGCAGTTGTACCTACTGCAATAATGCGACGTCCCTCTGCTTTTGCCTTGTTAACAGCATCTGCAGCCTCTTGAGAAACTGTATAAAACTCGCGATGCATTTTATGGTCTTCAATATTAGCTTCACTAACAGGACGGAAAGTACCAAGACCAACGTGCAAAGTAACAAAAACCTCTTCACAGCCCATAGCCTTAATCTTCTCTAGCAACTCTTTAGTAAAATGCAGACCTGCAGTAGGAGCAGCCGCACTACCACGCTCCTTACTATAAACAGTTTGGTAGCGCTCCTTATCCTCCAAGGGAGCCGTAATATATGGAGGTAGCGGAGTTTCGCCAAGACGGTCTAAAATTTCTTCAAAAATACCGTCATAGCTAAAACGTACTACACGTCCACCAAAATCAGTGTGCTCAATAACCTCGCAGGACAGCTCATCACTAAAGTTAATCTTTGCACCAACCTGCAGCTTTTTACCGGGACGTACTAAAACCTCCCAATCAGTTGCATTGCGACGAGTCAAGAGGAAAACCTCTACTCTAGCACCAGTATCCTTAAAGCCATGGAGACGAGCAGGAATAACACGAGTATCGTTAAAAACCAGTACGTCACCAGGGCGCAAATAATCTGGCAAATCATAAAAATGCTTATGTTCAAGCTCACCTGTTACTTTATCAACAACTAAAAGGCGAGAATGGTCTCTAGGCTCCATTGGATGCTGCGCAATCAGCTCCTGTGGCAAATCATAGTTAAAATCTGTTACTAACATTTTATTCCTTCTTCGTTTTCTATAAAATTCAGGAGCATGCTCCCGTATATACTATTTTATCAGCCTTGTTCCAGGATAATAATGCTTAAGGATATCCGCATAGGTAAATCTTTCATTAGAGTTGGCTAAGCCTCTAGCGCCCCAGGCACTTAGGCCAACGCCATGACCTCTGCCATGGCCACGAAAAATTATTTTTTCTTCCTTGCCACCACTAAGCATATGATAGCTACGCATTAAGTCCTTCCACACCGGCTGTTCGTTTTCATTTACTTTAATATTAATATCTTTGCTGCCAATTTCAAAGCCATAAGCATTTTCAATGGGCACCTTTAAAACATCGGGAATAGGAGTTCCTGTTTCTACATCAAAATATGTTGAATATAGATTCAAAATTTCAGCCAGCTCCTGACCACTAATCTTGGCAGTACCTTCGCTACCAGAAATAAACAGATGACGAACACGTCCTGTTGCAGTACGGTCATCACCCTTTTGGTCTAAAGGAGATAGCCTTATAGATGTCAGCTTGCCCACCTTATAGCCCCTTTGCTCTAGAAGATTCTCCACCAGTGCTGGTGCTGCAAGATACTGCCACTTATAATCAGGGCTATCCTCATCATAATCCTTTACAGATTGCAGATAGGAGAAATCCTTATTCCAGATAGATAGCGCTGCTTCCGTCATACCACCAGTACTAGATGTACTAACAGCCTTAACATAATTGCCAAAACCATCAACTAGATATTGACCCTTAGTTGCAGATATAAGCTTGGTTATAGCAGCCTTAGTAATACGCTTGCCACAGCCACGATAAGTAAACTCCGGATCATTGGCACTTAAATCATAATCTTTAGCGTGGTTTACAGACTGCATATATAAGCAGTAGCTTCTACCGGCTACAGCCTGAGCCTTAATTGTTTCGTCAGGCCATACAGGCATTGTTTTTTCTGGAAGTACACAAGCTAAATAAGCATCTACATCAACTATATTGTTTAATAAAATTTTATCCTGACGCAGCATAGCACGCAAACTGCCCCAGTACTCCTTTTTATTAACCTTAGGCAGCTCTTTATCAGGAAGTGCATCAATGATTATATCACTTCCATAAAGCTTGTCTTCATCCAAGCACAGCATCCCCTGCTGTACATGAAGAAAATATTTTCCCTTAGCTACAGTTTCTTCCCTGCCTGTAACAGCGTCTCTAACAACAAAATCATCATCACAGCTAATTTCTACCGTTGACTGCTGCTCTACTAGGGCTATACGCAATGGAGCCGCCGCTGCCAATGCGGTAAACGCAAGGCAAAGTAAAGTCAATATAACGGTTCTAATAGCTTTCAGCATAAGACGCTCCTTTATTTATTAATCATGCTTAGCAGCTTGCTGACACGGACAATGCCTGGTTCAGCCTTCTTACGGATTTCATAGCGGTCACGCTCACTGAAAACGCAGCCGCAATACTGCTGACGATAAAGGCCCAGTTCCAAACTGATATCTACGCCACGCTGGTAGCCTTCACGAAAATCCTCATAGTAGAAAGGAATTCCAAATTCCTCTGCAGCAGCCTCTGCTTCCTTAATAATCAGGGCATGCTTTTGATAGGGACTTACCAAAAGAGTTGTACTAAAGCAATCATAGCCATTTTCCTTAGCAAACTGCGCCGCATAGCGCATACGCATGCGATAGCAATAAGCACAACGAACAGTAGGCTCAGCCAGCATGCCTCGTACGCATTGCTCCAGATTATAGTCCTTATCTACAAAAAGCTCTATTTGCTGCTTTTTGCAAAACTCCATTAAAGTACTTAAGCGCTGCTTAAATTCCTTATAGGGATGAATATTAGGATTAAAATATAAAATATCAAAATCCTTGCCGTCAGCCCTCAGCTTTTCAGTAGGATAGCAAGCACAAGGACCACAGCAGGCATGTAATAGCATTTTCATAATATCACTTCTGCTCCGGATATGGAATACCCAAATAACGATATGTTTCGCGAGTTGCTACACGTCCTCTTGGAGTACGCTGTAGCATGCCAAGCTGCATCAAATACGGTTCAATTACATCCTCAATGGTGCTAGACTCCTCACTTACAGCCGCTGCAATTGTTTCAATACCTACAGGACCACCGCCAAAGGTTTTCACAATAGTAGTCAAAATACGCCTGTCGCTGCGGTCAAAGCCCATACGGTCAACCTCCAGCTTTGCCAGAGCTTCATCAGCTAGCTGTCTTGTTATACACTCTACACCCAAAACCTGGGCAAAATCACGGACACGCTTTAAAAGACGGTTAGCAATACGAGGAGTACCACGACTACGACGAGCAATCTCTGCCGCACCCTCAGGGTCAATCTGTACGCCTAAAATTTCTGCAGCACGAGTAATAATAAATTGCAGCTCCTCAGGCTTGTAAAACTCTAGACGACACTGCACACCAAAACGGTCCCTAAGCGGTGCTGCAATGGCACCTAAACGTGTTGTTGCACCAATCAAGGTAAATTTAGGCAAATCAAGACGCACGCTTCGAGCAGCAGGCCCCTTACCGATAATAATATCTAACGCATAATCCTCCATTGCAGAATAAAGAATTTCTTCAACAGTCTTAGACAAGCGATGAATCTCATCGATAAAAAGTACGTCATTGTCGCCAAGATTAGTTAAAATAGCAGCCAGATCACCCTGCCTCTCAATAGCAGGACCACTGGTTACACGAATATTTACATTTAATTCGTTGGCAATAATATTAGCCAAGGTAGTTTTACCAAGGCCAGGAGGACCAAATAGTAAAACATGGTCCAGAGCCTCATGGCGAGCAGCTGCAGCCTGAATAAAAATCTGCAGATTGTCCTTGACCTGATTTTGGCCAATATATTCCTTTAAAAGCCTAGGACGCAGGCTGTATTGCCAACCATCAGCCTCCTGCTCTCCACCAGCTATAATTCTGTCGTCAAATTCCATACCGGACTCCGTTTCTCAATTCAGCACTCAAATTTATTGTTTCTTTGCAAAAAGCTTCAGGGCCTGGCGTAAAATATCCTCGCCATTTAAGCTGCTGCAATTGGGAATTTCTTTCAAAATTGGCATAATTTCACTATTACTGTAGCCTAAAGATGTTAATGCTTCAATAGCCTCAGCAACGGCTCCACTGCCACCATTTTGGGCAGTATCAGTAAAATCTGCACCAGCATCTTCGGTTAAGCCAAGTCCACCAACCTTATCCTTAAGCTCTAAAAGCATTCTTTCTGCAGTCTTTTTACCAATACCAGGCAGCTTCACCAGAACCTTTATATCCTTAGACTGAATAGCTAAATAGAAGGCATCTGGCTTTACAGAAGATAATATTCCTAACGCCATTTTGGGACCTACACCGCTAACCGTTAAGAGCAGCTGGAACAAATCATAATAATCCTGACTCAAAAAGCCATAAAGTAAGATAGCATCCTCTCTAACAGCAGTGTGAACATGCACACGAATTTCCTTACCAACGGCTAGCTGCGCCAAATGGGCGGCAGGCATAAATACTCTATACCCAACTCCACCTGCAGTATCAATTATGCAATTGTCCGTACCTAAAAAGGCAACCTGTCCCTTAATAGCACCAATCATTTATTTTCCTCCTATGCTTAACGCCCCTCCTGCCATCTACGGGTAGATGCTGTATTTAAGCCACAAATAGCCGCAGCTAAAGCATCGGCAACATCATCAGGCTTAATCTTTTGCCTGATATTAAGCAAATGCATGACCATATAAATTACTTGCTCCTTAGTAGCACTGCCTGTACCAACTACGGACTGCTTAATCTGCATTGGCGTAAACTCCATTACTGGTATCCCTTTGTTAGCAGCTGCCAATAACACTACACCACGTGCCTGACCAACAGGAATAGCAGTAGTTACATTTCTATTGAAGAACAGCTTTTCCACACTCATTACATCAGGCTTAAAATGGTCTATAAGCTGCGAGATATCCTCGTAGATTTTTTTCAGGCGCAGCTCTGGAAGCATATCCTTATCCGTAAGCACAGCACCATAATAAACTGGGCGAAGCCGGTTTCCCGTCATATCCACCAGTCCGTAGCCGCAAATAGCTGTGCCCGGGTCAATTCCTAAAACCAGCATTTTGTCCTCCCTATGCTATTACAAGCACCTACTAAGGCACTTTGTAGATAGAAAAAGCAGGCAGTTACCTGCCTGCTTACTTTTAAATTACTCTTCGTCTTCCGGCAAGTCTGCGTTGGTGTATACGTCCTGTACGTCATCGCAGTCATCCAAAGCGTCCAGCATTTTTTGAACTTTTTCAGCATCCTCATCGGAAAGCTCTGCCATGGTATCAGGAACCATTGTGATTTCGGACATAGCTACTTCGATATTGTTGTCAGCTAAAGCTTTTTCAACAGCATCAAAAGCATCCGGAGTGGTGATGATTTCGAAACCATCTTCGCTGCTCTTAATATCTTCAGCGCCAGCATCCAAAGCAATCATCATCAGGTCGTCTTCTTCAACGCCTGCTTCAGCACTAACTGCAAAGATACCCTTTTGTTGGAACATGTAGCTTACACAGCCGCTTGCACCCAGGTTGCCGCCGTATTTGCTAAATACGTGACGAACGTCAGCAGCAGTACGATTACGGTTATCAGTCAGGCAGCTAACCATCATAGCTACGCCTGCAGGACCATAACCTTCATAGGTAATCTCTTCAAAGCTTTGACCTTCCAAAGCACCAGCGCCCTTTTGAATAGCACGTTGAATATTATCTTTAGGAATATTGTTTGCTCTAGCTTTAGATAAAGCAAGCTTCAGCTTCATGTTACCGGTAGGATCGGAACCACCCATACGAACTGCAATGGTAATCTCTCTGCTGATTTTAGTAGTGATTTTGCCGCGCAGTGCGTCAGCCTTACCCTTTTTATGTTTAATATTGGCCCATTTAGAATGTCCTGACATACTTAAATTCCTCCAAACTTATATAATAACTGTATTTTAAACATGTACCATAATATTTTACCACTTACTGCCATTTTAGGCAACCTTTAACGTTATATTTTACTTCATTAAAACACAATCTACTAGCTATAATAACCTATAATATCAACCAGGATTTACTATATCCATTTAATAAGTTTTAATATAAACGTGGCAGGTATTTAAAAATAAAATATATGCCAATAGTAAGCGCCAAAGTAGTGCTGCCACTATCAATGTCAATATGACCAATATATAGACTATTCAAGCCTGTTACAAAAATCATATTCATCCAGAACAAGCCATATAATGACAAAAATATCTGAATATACAGGGGTGGCTTTTTATAGGGCTTTTCGTCCGTATCAATTTGATTTTTTCTTTCTTCCATTCTTCAGTCTCCTTGAGGCGTCAAAATTTTAAGTCATCCCATTTTCAGCAAGTACCGCCTACCATGATTGTAGATGCTTTTTATTATTTAGTAAAGTATTTTTTATATTCTACTACTCATCTTTATCAGCATCCTGCTCTGTGATACATTCTATTTTATCCTTAACAGCAGCTTGCTCGTGGTCAAGATTTTCTATGGAATTTAGGCGTCTACTTAATTTACCTACATATTTATTGGCATTAGCAAGGCTTGTTTGCGCCTCCTCCAGCTTTTTGGCATTTTTCTCTAATGCAGAGGATAGGCTTGATAAATCTTGCTTAACAGCAGCCAAAAGACGCCATACCTCGTCAGTCTTTTTTTGTACAGCCAAGGTACGAAATCCAAGCTGCAAACTGTTAACTAAAGCCGCCAAGGTTGTGGGTCCGGCAATGCAAACACGATATTTACGCTGCAGCTCATCCGAAAGTCCAGGTAAATTCAATGCCTCGGCAAACAGTCCCTCACTAGGAAGATACATTACACCAAAGTCTGTTGAATACGGAGGACAAATATATTTATCGTGAATATCCTTAGCCTCTGCTTTTAAGCGACGCTCCAGCTGCTTCAAAGATGTTTCTGCATCCTGACTGTTACCATTTTCTCTTGCCTGCTGCAGACGCTGATAATCCTCCTGGGGAAATTTAGCATCAATAGGAAGCAACACCTGTTGCTCTCCCTGCCCTGGCAAAATCAATGCATACTCTACTCTAAGACCGCTGCGGGGACGCACCTCTACGTTTTCCGCAAAGCGCGCCGCAGGAAGCATATCCTTTAATAAATTACCAAGCTGTAGCTCTCCCCAAATACCACGTGTCTTGACATTGGATAAAATACGTTTTAAATCATCCACGCCACCAGATAAACCTTGAATCTGACCTAAGCCACTATGCACCTCTGCCAGGCGTTGACTAACCTGAGCAAATTTCTGCTCCAAGGATTCGTTTAGGCGTTCATCTACAGTATTACGAATAAACTCCAGCTTTTGGTCAGTTAAATCAGCTAAACGCTCCACCCTTTTATCGATCTGCTCACTTAGTCGATCGCTAGTAGCTTGATTTTCCATACGAGTAGCACGAGCAAGGGTATTTTGCTCACCACGTAAATCCTGCAAGGTGTCAACAATATTACCTTCAAGGTTTTTCAGCTGCTGGGCCAAAAGCACTTGGTTTTCAGCAAATTTATTCTGCTGCTCCACAATCTGCAGCTGCTGCTCTACAAAGCGCTTTTGCTGCATTTCTGTACGCTCCAGCTGCTGTGCCGCCATTAAGCGCTGTTGCTCCATTTTATCCTGCTCACGCAGTAGAAACTCCTGCTGAGCCTCAAGTCTCTGAGCCAGCTGCTCTTGCTCACGACTTGTTATACTACGCAGCCAAAAAACAACAGCCATTATTAAAGCTACTATTACACCAATCAAGAGAAAAAAATGATTTTCCATAGCAATATTCAACCCTCTTTATTATATAATCACTGAACATACTTCTCATTATATCAAACTTGTGCTCACTTAGCAAAATAATATTTCAATCTATTCAATAAAAAATTCCTTGTTCGAACGTACTTGTTTGAAAATTTACTAACATTGTTATGCAAAATAGTGTATAATATAGGCAAGATTAATTGAATGATTAAGATGAATGGGGAATGGTAATATGACGAAAACACCAGCAACGGCTGCTAGTGCAGATAAAATTTTACAGGCTGCGACATATTTGTTCGCACGTGACAATTTTAGTACAGTTTCTATAAAGCAAATTGCTGCTGCCAGTGGCGTTAACAGCGCCCTCATCTCCTACTATTTTGGCGGCAAGAAAAATCTCTATCAAGAGGTTTTGTATACGCAGGCTGACGCATTTTTAAAGCTTCAGGACGAAATACGTCAACAAAATATTTCTCCTATAAGCAAGCTAAGAGTTTATGTAGACACCATTGCTGAGCTACAAATCCACAAGCCCTATCATATTCATTTAATATATAGAGAGCTCCTCTCCGCTCAGCCAATGTTTGAAAACTATGTAAAAAATCGTCTCTATAAGGTCCATCTCTTTATGACCGAGCTTGTTGACGAAGCTATTGCCACAGGAGAAATTTCTACTAACATAAAGCCAACCCACGTAGCCTTTACTCTTGAAGGTATGATTATGTTCTTCTTCCTTACTAAATCACAAATCAAGGTCATTGGTAACTTTGAAGATGGTAAAGAAACCGACTACTTAATTACCGCTATGAACAGCTATCTTGAATCCTTAAGTAAATAATAATGCAACAGCTGCCATCTCTCTTAAGATGGCAGTTTTTTTATGTCACAGTTTTGTTTCTTGACACCCAATATTAGCGAACCTATAATTAAATTAGAAAATTAATCGAACGATTAAAAATTTTTCAATTATTTTTATTAATTATATTAAAAGTGGTGACTAATATGCAAGAATTCTTTACAAATCCAGAAAATCGCAAAAAAATCATTACTGCAGGAGCAGCTGCTTTAGTACTTGTAGTAGGCTGGCAGCTTTACAGTAATCTTACCAGCAAGCCTGAAGCAGAAAAGATAATTCCTATGGTACGGACTATAACTGTTGGCCAGACCACAATGGATGAAAGCAATGTATATCCTGGTCAGGTTATGGGACGCTATGAAAGTCGCCTGTCCTTTCAGGTAGGCGGCAAAATTGTTAATCGCTTCGTAAATCTTGGCGATAAGGTTAGTGCAGGACAGATTTTAATGACACTGGACCCCAAGGATGTTAATCAGGCTGTAGAGGCCTCTAATGCTCAGCTAGCATCGGCTATTGCTAATCAAAGGCTGGCAGCAGAAAATGCACGCCGCTTTAATACTCTTTATGCTAGTGGAGCAGTTAGTGCCGCTTCTCGCGACCAATACAATACTCAGCTTGATGCTGCCAATGCAGCCCTAAGACAAGCACAGGCTCAGGCCAATGCCAATAACAATCAGCTGGAATATACCAATCTGCGTAGCGATGTAGATGGCGTCGTAGCAGCAGTTAGTGGTGAAATTGGCATGGTTACAGCAGCTGGCACGCCAATGGTAACTGTGGTTAAGAATGGTGAGCGCGAGGTGCAAATCAGTGTTCCCGAAAACGCCCTAGGAACCATTGCTATTGGCGACAACGCTGATGTAAGCTTTTGGGCTTTGCCTAATAAGAGCTGCAGTGGTACCATCAGAGAAATAGCGCCTATGGCCGACCCTCTTACTAAAACCTATAATGTACGTGTAAGTATTAACGATATGCCTAGTGAAGCACGTCTTGGCATGACAGCTAAGGTAAGCTTTAACAAGGAAGCTGTTGGTGAAAGCCAGTTTATTATTCCTGGTGCTGCCGTTTATCAAACCAATGATAATCCCTCTGTCTGGATTGTACGCGATAAACACGCACAGCTTGTTCCTATCGAAATAGGTGGCTACAACGGCAATAATGTCATTGTTAAAAGCGGCCTTAGCAAAGGTGATGTAGTAATTACTGCAGGTATCGCCAAGCTAGTTCCTAATCAAGAGGTTCGTCTGATAGAGGGCGGTGAGCAATAATGACACAGAATAAGGATAATAAGGTCAATTGGGCCGAATGGGCCATTAAACACCGACAGATAGTGTATTTCTTTTCTGTTCTGGTTCTTGTCATGGGTCTGTTTTCCTTTAAAACACTTGGACGCAGCGAAGACCCAAGCTTTACTGTAAAGCAAATGGTTGTATCTGCAGCATGGCCCGGAGCCAGCGCCAAGGATGTAGAAATGCACCTGACAAACACATTAGAAAAGCAAATTCAAAATGTACCTCAGGTTGATAAAATTACCAGCTATTCACGCCCTGGAACCTGTGTAATTACTGTACATTTAAAGGACGAGGTTCCTAGCGACCAGGTACGTCAGCGTTGGCTGGAGCTTCGTAATATGGTCAACGATATCAAGCGAGACCTGCCTGATGGAGTGTATGGTCCATTTTATAACGACCGCTTTGATGATGTTTATGGCAACATCTATGCCCTAACCGGCGACGGCTATTCCTATGAAGACATGCGTCAATATGCCGAAAAAATCAAGCTAGATTTCTTTGGCATCCCTGATGTAAAAAAAGTAGAGCTAGTTGGTGTGCAGCCAGAAAAAATCTTTGTACAAATGCAGACAGATAAGCTGGCACAGCTTGGTTTAGATATCAACAGCCTAGCTGATATCATTAAAGCGCAAACAGCAATTACTCCTTCTGGTATGCTAGAAGCCGATAAAAGTAATGCTTACCTGCGCCTGACCGGTAGTCCTGACAGCTTACAAAATATTGCTGACATACCAATTAACGCTAATGGCAAGGTATTCCGTTTAGGAGACATTGCTCAAATCAAACGTGATTATGCTGATCCTCCCGAAAGTAAAATGTATTTCAACGGCCAACCAGCTGTAGGTATTGCACTGTCCATGGAAGATGGCGGTGACAACATCCGTTTAGGCGAAAATCTTGCTAAGGAAATCAAAAAAATTCAGGCAGAGCTTCCCCTCGGCTTAGAATTAAATCAGGTTGCCAATCAACCAGAGGTTGTAAAAAACTCCATTAGTGAATTCTCAGAAAGCCTTTACGAGGCAATCATCATTGTTCTTGTAGTAAGCTTATTCTCCTTGGGACGCCGCAGTGGTTATGTAATTTCCTGCTGCATTCCTTTGATTCTTTTAGGCTCCTTCTGCGGCATGTATGCTTTAGGAATTGACCTGCACAAGGTATCTCTTGGTGCTTTAGTTGTTTCTCTTGGTATGCTTGTAGACGATGCTATAGTCGTAGTTGAGCTAATGGAGGTTAAAATGTCTGAGGGCTGGGACCGTCTTAAGGCTGCCTCCTTTGCCTTTAAAACATGTGCATGGCCTCTTCTTTGCGGTACTGTTATTACCTGCTTAGGCTTTATGCCAATAGCATTTTCCAACTCCAGTGCCTCTGAGTTTGCCTCCAGTTTATTCCCTGTTATGACTATTACTCTACTGCTTTCCTGGCTGGTATCTGCAACGCTGGCTCCAGTTTTAGGCTATGAATGGATTCGTCCTACAGTTATCAAAGAAGAAAGCTATGATACACCCTTCTATAACAAATTCCGTAGCCTATTAAAATGGTCCTTAGCTCACAGAGCTGCAGTTGTCGGAATTACAATTGGTATGTTTGTATTCTCCATTTTTATGCTCAGCTTTGTAAAAAAAGAATTCTTCCCTGCCTCTGTTAGGCCGGAGCTTTTAGTGGAGCTTAACCTTCCCGAAGGTAGCAGTATAAAAACAACTGACGAAGCAGCTCAAAAGCTAACTAAGCTTTTAGAAAATGATGAGGACTTAGACCATGTTTCTACCTATGTAGGTAAAAGTGCTCCCCGCTTCGTTTTAGTTATGGATCCAGTACAGCCTCGTGACAACTATGCGCAGCTTGTTGTTGTTGCTAAAAGTATCGAAGGACGCATTCGTATGGAGCAGCGCATTACTAAGCTGGCTTCCGATAATTTGCCTGAGGCAATTGTTTACTCACGTTCCATCCCTCTTGGTCCCCCTGCCCCCTATCCTGTAATGCTTCGTGTCAGCGGTGACAACGACGCTCAGGTTAAGGAATACGCCCAAAAGGTACGTCAAGTAATGAACGCTAATCCAGAGGTTACCATGACAAGAATGGACTGGCTGGAGCAAAGCAATGCAGTTAAGCTCAAAATCGACAATGATAAGCTGCTGCAAATGGGTTTAACAAGACAGACTGTAGCTATGGCGCTGCAAGCCCAAATATCTGGCTATACTGTAGCAAGCTACCTTGAAGGTGACCAAGATATTGATATTGTCTTCCGCCTTAATCCTGACCAGCGTGCAGATATTACTCAGTTGGAAACAATTTCCATACCTACATCACAAGGTGCTGTACCTCTATCTCAAGTTGCTACCTTGGAATATGGCAGTGAGGATAACATGATTTGGCGCCGTAACCTGCGCCCCACTATTACAGTTAACGGTGCTATTGTAGAAGGTGTAACTGGCAACGACGTAACACAAAAGGTCTATAATGACTTAAAAGAGCTACGCTCCAATCTGCCTGCAGGCTTGAAGATTGAAATTGGCGGCTCCTTAGAGGATAGTAATAAAACATTAAAATCTCTTGTCAAACCTGTTCCTATTATGATTATCCTCATTATGGTACTACTAATGCTACAGCTACAGGATATTCGCAAGCTAATTATCATCGTCATCACCGCACCCTTAGGTTTAATCGGTGTAATTTTTGGCCTGCTGTTCTTCAACTCTCCCCTAGGCTTTATGGCTGAGTTAGGCGTACTAGCGCTAAGCGGTACCATAATCCGTAACAGCATGGTTTTAGTAGACCAAATCCAACAGCACCTTGATGCAGGTATGGACCCCATACCCGCTATTACGGAATCTGCAATCGTACGCTTCCGTCCCATCATGCTAGCAGCCTTCACCACTGTTCTAGGACTTATCCCACTCTTCTTCAGCCAGTTCTGGAACGCTATGGCTGTAACAATGGCTTGTGGTCTGACTGGTGCTACACTGCTAACGCTAATCGTATTACCGGTGCTCTATGCAATAGCGTTTAAAGTAAAATAGAATAATGACTTTCAACTAAAAATTCCCTCAGCAAGGCTGGGGGAATTTTCTATTTTGTATTAATATGAAATTAAAGATGTAATTGGATACACCGCTTCAGAACAAAAACTAATCCTAGAACGTATTAAGAAAAATGCTCATCTTATGATTAAATACTCTCAAATAGGAGGCTTTGAATCAGATGCCGCAACTGCTTAGATTCGGTTCCTATAGAGTATATTTTGGGTACAACGAATGACCTCCATTAGAACCCATACATGTACATATTTCTGATGGTATACCATCACAAGGTACAACCAAAGTATGGATAACCCAAAGCAAAAGAGCATTAATAGCAAATCCTAATGACAAAAGGATAAATCCCAAAATACTTAATAGACTCGCAGAAATGATTGAAGCTCAAAGCGATGATATTATTTCTGCTTGGATAGAAGGATTTGGATGTTTTTATATAAAAATAGTGCAATGTTCTTAAGTAAATTCAAAAGGACATTGCACTATTGATTAAATATGTCAAATATTATTATATATGCTTCATAGAATGCCTAGAGCACAAAGTATATAGCATTTTTTATATGCCTACTCTACTTCATCATACAGCTTACTAACGGTAGCATCAACAAGAGCTCCAATACTAGACACAGACCTTTCTTGCGGCAGACCAGAAGCATCATAACCTAAGGGAAGCTCAGTGCAGGCAGTCATTACTGGCAAATTACGCTCTGCCCACAGCTCCTCTACTAGCTCCTTCATTAATGCGCCAGCTTCTGCCAGCTTGTTAGCCTTAACATAGGTAATTACCTGTTGGGACATATCGCTTTGGCGCTCATCAGGAATATACAAGGTAAAACCATGCTTTTCGGCATATTTTTGATATAAGCCACAAGCACGGGTACCCTTTGTGGACAGCATCCACGCACCTTCAGGAGAAAGACGCTGTGCAGCCAATACAGTTTCTTCAACAATATGTACTAAAGGAATAGGAAGCTCATCAGCAAATTGGTCAATAAAATAATGTGCAGTATTGCAAGGAACAGCCAATACATCAGCGCCCATATCTGCAAGCTGCATCAAATCCGCTTTAATTCGAGGCAGCGGAGATTCACCAAGACCTAAAATTGCAGTACCACGGTCAGGAATTTCACAGTCACCAATCATATAGATTACAGGATGCTCCTGATCAATATTTGCAGGACATTTAATAGCCATTTGACGCAAAAATTCTGCAGCCGCAGCAGGACCAAGGCCACCTAAAACGCCAAGCTTTTTACCATTTTTAACATATTTCTTAGAATCAGTCATCTTTTATACCCTCATTTCTAGCTTTACTTATACCTAGTAGTTTACCACATCAGCGCCAAAAGTGCACGCTTCTACACTAGTCAATATCTTTTTATTATATAAATAGCAAAAGCAGCTTGCAAAGATGTTTACAATGTATTAACATAATGATAATAAAATAAATGTGTAATTATAGTACCTAAATTAATATTTGTAAATATCATTATAAATGTCCTAAGCTATTGTTTCTGTGCATGATGCTTTTGGCTATCGTTGAAAATGCTATCATTAAGAAATTATATACTTCTGTATTTAAAATCAATTTTAGGGAGGCTATTTTATGTCTATCGAGAAAGTACGCAGCTATTTTAAAAATTTTAATATAGAAGACCGTGTTATTGAATTTGCCACATCTAGTGCTACAGTTGAGCTAGCTGCCGAGGCAGCTGGTTGCGAACCTGCACGTATTGCCAAAACATTGTCCTTTAAGGTTCATGATGATGCTATTCTCATTGTTGCAGCTGGTGATGCCAAGGTTGATAATGCCAAATACAAGCACTTTATGGGCGTTAAGGCTAAAATGCTTGCTACAGAAGAGGTGGAACCATTAATAGGTCATGCTATTGGTGGCGTGTGCCCCTTTGCAATAAATTCCAATGTAAAGGTTTATTTGGATGTATCCTTAAAACGCTTTACAACCTTCTTCCCTGCCTGCGGCAGCCACAACAGCGCCATTGAGCTAACCCCTGATGAACTGGAAAAATACTCCCAAAATTGTCAGGGCTGGGTTGATTTGTGTAAAGCATGGCAGGAAAACGCTTAAACAAATATGTTGATATATGCTATAGCAAACAACATTTACAAGCTATTTTATATCCATAACAATTCAGCACTCTTACCGTAAAAAGTAAGAGTGCTGTCTTTGTTTTCAATATTTTTACCAATAACCCTAAGCTACTTGCTAAAGCATGTTCATAATGCAAAATGCTTTATAGTTCAAACAAATTGTAATACCTATAACAGCATTTATCATATGGCCTACACTATTTAGTCAATGTAACTGTATCAAATTGTCTGCCATCTGGTAAAAAGGCGCTAAATGTCAAGGTATTATCCCTGCATTCCAAAGTCATATAGTTAGATGTTTCTGGCTGCGGCGCACGTGCTGCATCCCAGGCAAAATTTTCCCACAAATTTTCATAACGCACATCACCAGCTACACCTGTAAGTATATAAGTAATGCCATTATTAGCAGGCTTAAAGTTACGCAAAGGTACTCTACGACGATAGGTGTGTAAATGAGCAGTCAGCACTGCATCTACATTATAGCGTTCGAAAATTGGCATCATATCTGTACCAACCTGAATAAAATAAGTAGAAAAGGTATGAGCACGACCTGATTTAGGACCAAAACCATAGATAAATACATCTCTATGCATTAGTACAACCTTCCATTTAGCCGTAGCATTTGCCAAATCACGCTCTAACCAGTCCAGCTGCTCCTGACGCAGTTTAGGCTGAAAGCCTGACAGCTCATCATCATAATTTGTATCCAACACAGTAAAATGAACATCACCATAATCAAAGCTATAGAATTGATGACGATATTCCTCCATACCATTTGTGGGAACATAAAATAGATTGGTATAGGCTGTAGGTAGCTTAACATTCCAATCCAAGGCATATGTTTCGTGATTACCTATAACTGGAGCAAAAGGAATATCACCACTAAAGCCCTCTACGCCAAAAAGCCATTGCTCCCATTGACTTTGCTGCTGACCATTATCCACCATATCGCCCATATTGATAAAAAATGATGCGGCACGATTACGCTCATAAGCAGTTTGGGCAATCTCTCTCCAGTTACGATAATCAGCACACTGACTATCAGGAAAAATCAGTGCTTTAAAGCCGGCCTTGCCATTTCCTGTATTCAGCTTATGCCAATTACCTTTTTCGCTCCCTCTTAAAATACGATACATGTATTCACTATTGGGTATAAGATTTTCCAGAGTCACACCATATTGGATATATTGGTATTTATCATCATGAAAGCTTCTATCCTCTGCCTCATGGTATTCTGTACCTTCACTGCCCCGTAGCTCCAATGTATACTTTGAGCCTGGTGCTGACCACATAATAGTCCTGCCTTGACTATTATCCTTAGTTACAAGCTGACGCAAATGTTTAATTCCAATAGTGCGATCATCACTCATTGTACCAACAGGTGAAACTACATCCTTTGTGCTACGATTATCGTCAGTATTAAAGGCACAGCCATTCACAAATATTGCGAAAGCAAGCAACAATATTGTTACTATTCTCATTAATATTTCCTCCTAAAGCATCTTCTTATTGTAACATATTAAGCCTGCTTTAGGTCAATATATCTTCTTAATATTTTTATAATGCTTCTTTAAAAATACTACCACCTATAAACTCTCTTAAAATAGAATTATTAGGAATAGCAGCTTCATCAATGGGCTTTACAAACCACAACAGCTCTAAAAGACGCTGTGCAATGGTATAGGCCCTACCATCAGATGGACGTACATCCTCCAAAAGAGGCTGCGCATACTTTTTCAATACTGCCAGCTCGTAAATAAGAGTGGTATTAAAAATAATATTAGCGCTACATTGGAAGGGAAAAATATACTGCTCCTCACCATAACGCACATCATCCCAAAGCTCTAAGGTTTCTACCGCACCATGAGAACGGAACTGGCTATCACGTACTAAACGACGCATCAGGCGCACGTCCGTAGTATTAATACGGTTATGTTCATCTAATGACATAGGTGTCAAAGCACTTACATACAGCTTAATCTTGTTTTCCTCCGGTATGGATGCTGTAAGACGCTCATTTAGACCATGAATACCCTCAACTACAAGAATGGAGTTTTCTGCCATCTGCAGCTCCTTACCACGATACTCTCTGCAGCCTGTGCGGAAGTTAAACTTAGGCAACTTTACACGCTCGCCCTTTAACAAGGACATTAGTTGAGTGTTAAATAGCTCCAGGTCAATAGCCTCTATTGTTTCAAAATCATAGCTGCCGTCTGCCTTTCTAGGAGTGTCCTTGCGATTTTTATAATAATCATCCATAGATATGGGCATTGGACGTAAACCGTTTACTGCCAACTGTATGCTAAGGCGTTGTGCGGTTGATGTTTTACCTGAAGAGGAAGGACCTGCAATTAAAATTAGCTTAACCTTATCACGATGCTGAGAAATATAATCTGCAATCTGAGCAAATTTCTTTTCGTGCAAAGCCTCAGCTACGCTGATAATTCCACCTGCATAGCCTGCATCAATAATCTTATTCAGCTTACCAATGGTATTGCATTCAATCATAGCAGACCATTCCTCTGCCTCTTTAAAGACTTCATTCAGTTTAGGCATGCTTACAAATGGCTTTAGGTTATTCCATTCACCAATATCAGGATAATTGATAATTACCCCCTCCTGATATGGTAGCAGCTCAAAATAAGGTACATAGCCGCAATTAGGACATAATGAGCCATACAAATAGCCAGTCTGTCCTTCAAGATAGTATACGCTCATAAGCTTGTCATCTGGAACGGCCTGAAGCAGACCCATACGTTCTTCAGTGCAACACGGACCAGCTAAGGCAATGGTCTCCTGCTTTGGCAAACGACGCAAGGTAATAGGAGTTTTTTCAGCAACCATACGCTTCATCTCTGCTTCAATGCTCTTGATTTCCGCTTCACTAAGCTTGTGCTGACCATTATCAACCAAATACAGAGCACTGCCTAAGGTATTGCGCACCTCTAAGGATGCCTTAGGATAGAGACGGCGAGCAGCAGTTAATGCCATGAACAGCAAAGTACGGGTATAAACACGCATACCCTGCTCATTATTGACTTCGATAAAATCCACATTACCGTTCTCATATAAGGGTCGTTGCAAATCTACAGCCTTATTATTAAAAAGGCCTTCAACAATAGGAGAACCAAAGTCATTAGCAAAGCTTTTAGCCAGGCTCAGCAAGGAGCTACCCTCCTCTACCTCGCGTTTTTGTCCATTAGGCATAGTCCATAAAAGCATAGTCCACCTCCATGTTTTTAGACAAAGAGGGCCTGTTAAATAAACAGCCCCTCTCCTTTTTGTATACTAATTTTAAATTATTTGCCTTCAACAAAGTCCATAGCAGCCTTAACCTTAGCAGCCATGCCTTTGATTTTGTGCTTAGGAACAGCGCAAACAGCAATACGCACACCTGCAGCCAAAGGAACAGCAAAAATATTGTCCTCATGGAGCTTGTTGCATACTGCGTCAGAATCATTGGAAGGAATGGACAGGAAGAAGCCTGCTACATAGGGCAGCATAGGCAGTCCACACTCCTCAGCCTCCTTAGTAAAGATATCAGCACGAGCCTTAATCATTTGGTAATAATAGTCACGCTCATCACAAACCTTACCCAGCAGCTCTTCATCACTATAAATTGCAGCCAAGGTACGCATTGCAGCACGGTTAATATTGGACCATGTTGCACGACTGGTGTATTGGTTAATATCCTTAAACTCCTGAATTACATCAGCACTGGAGGAAACACCAATCATAGCACCTGTACGTTGACCATACATAGTAAAGCCCTTAGACATACTATAGCCTACGATAACCAAAATGTTTTCGGGCAAGCCACCCAGCTTTTTGAAGATTTGACGAACCTCTTCCTTCTCACCTGCATAATCAAGATATGCAACATCCAGAAACAAAACAATGTTTTTTCCAGGTACTGCAGCCTTCTTCAAAATATCCAAAACGCCATCCATGTCCTCATCAGACAAGCTGTAGCCAGTAGGATTATGAGCAGGAGTATTCAGTAAATACAGCAGATTGTCTTGCTTAGCGAGGATTTCGTCAACCTTTTCCTGCAGTGCAGCAAGATTAAATTTATTGTTTTCATCCAGCATTTTATAGGTAGTAAAGCCACGCTTCATATCAGCGCACAACACCTTATAAGCACCCCAATACCAGTCGGAGCACAGAGCAACATCGCCCTCATCCAAATAGTTCCAAATGGCATGGTGAATAGCACCGGTACCGCCTGCAGTTGCTACGGCAGCCAAATAAGCATCAGGACGAGATTGACCAAAAGCAGCAGTCAATACGCACTCCAAATATTCAGGCAGACCAGAAATAGGAGCGTAAGCAATAATATCATTAGTATCAAGCTCACGATAAACCTTCTCCACTGTAGGCAGACAAACAAGGTTTTCTTCCTCATCCAGAATAGCACCAATGGTTGCATTTACAACGGCATCCTTGCCATATTTTTTCATAGCCTCGCCAGCAGCAGCACTAGCTGCAAAAATCTTATCCTGTGCAGCCTTACCCTTAGCATGTTTAGCAGCAACACTCATAGTCATAGTTCATAATCTCCTTCACAAATAAATTTTAATAAAATAACGCTAATTTAACGACAATATTCTAAAGGAGAACATTATCCCCTCAAATACTTTATAAGTCAATAACAGTAGCGCCGGAGCCACCAGCCTCTAAAGAAGCCATTTCCAGCTTACGCACAAAGCGGTTGGTTTCCAAATAAGCAGTAAGTCCTGCACGCAGAGCACCAGTACCCTTGCCATGAATAATACGCAGCTTTGAAATACCAGCTAACAGCGCATCATCAATAGCCTTGTCAACCTCAGGAATAGCTTCATCTAAGGTCATACCACGTACATCAATTTCCTGCTTAGCAGAGCTGCTTTTAGCTACAAACATTTGATGTGCATAGCCAGCTCCAGCCTTAGCACGCTTACGTGGCTTATTATCTCCATTAGGATTTGCTGGCTGAGCCTTTGTCAGAAGACATTTAGCTGCAGGTACATTCATCTTAAGAATACCAACCTGAACGGTTACCTCTTTACCCTTTACATCTGTAATAATGCCATTTTTACCTAAGGATGTTACAAAAACATTTAAACCCTTTTTAGCAGTTTGCGGTGTCAGGGGAGTTCCCTCAGGCAATGGTGCATCCTCGCTAAGAGTTTTATCCAATTTTTTACGTGCTTCCTCAGCAGCCTTTTCCAAACGCTTGGTATCAAGGTCTGCCTTCATGGAGCGCAGCTCCTTCAAAACAGCCTCAGACTCACGACGGCTGCGACGATAAATATCGTCAGCCTGTTCTCTAGCCTTACGCAGCATTTCATTTTTGCGACGTTCAAACTCCTGCTTAGCATGAGCAAGCTCGTTACGCAAATGCTCACTTTCTAAACGCAAAGCATCAATTTCCTTACTGCCACTTTCGTAACGACGACGTTCACCCTCCAGCTCCTGCAAAACAGTTTCCATATGTACGTGCTCCTGATTGAGGAGACGTCCAGCCTGGTCAATGATACTATCTGCGAGACCAAGTCTGCGGCTAATATTAAAAGCATTACTGCTGCCAGGAACACCCATTAGCAGTCTATATGTAGGACGCAAGGAAACAGGATCAAACTCCACGCTGGCATTTTCCATGCCCTCGTGACCATAAGCAAAGGTTTTCAGCTCACTATAGTGAGTAGTAACCATTGTCAGCACCTTATTTTCATGTAAATGCTCTAAGATTGACATTGCAAGAGCTGCACCTTCGTTGGGATCAGTACCAGCGCAAATTTCGTCCACCAGCACCAAATCCCTCTCCTTGACCTCTTTAAGAATACCAATAAGGTTAGTCATATGACCGGAGAAGGTACTCAGGCTTTGCTCAATGCTCTGCTCATCACCTATATCAGCATAAACAGCTCGGAATACTGGCAGCTTAGCACTGCTTGCAGGAATAAACATACCTGTTTGTGCCATTAGAGCAAATATACCAACTGCCTTTAGAGCAACGGTTTTACCACCGGTGTTAGGACCAGTGATTAGCAGCATAGAAAACTTTTCACCTAGCTGCACATCTAAGGGAACAACAGTATCCTGATTTAACAGCGGGTGGCGTCCCTGATGAATTTCCACGCCGCCATTTACAGACAGCATAGGACGTACAGCGTGCTGCTCCTGAGCTAAATAGGCTTTAGCACAAATAACATCAAGCTTAGTAAACAGCTCCAAGGATTTTAAAAGTGCTTCCGCCTCCTGACCAACGTTTTGTGTCAGCTGGCGCAGGATGCGCTCCACCTCTTCACGCTCCTCAGCAATATAACGCTTAATATCATTGTTAAGGTTAACAACTGCCATAGGCTCGATAAAAAGTGTAGCACCAGTACCTGACTGATCGTGAACGATGCCAGGAAAATTCATCTTATATTCTTGCTTTACAGGGATAACATAACGGTCACCACGCATAGTAACCAAATTATCCATGAAATATTTTTGGTTATTAGGGTCATGCAGCAGGCTATCTAGCTTTTCCTTAACTCTATTTTTAGCAATAACAATGGCATTACGCAAGCCATTCAGCTTTGGGGAAGCATTATCCTTAATTTCACCATGATCATCTATGGCTTGATCAATTTGCTTTTCCAAGCGGCTGAAAACCTGCATATCGCTGCCATAATCCTGTAGGGCCGGAGCGTCCTCCTCATTTTCTGCCAAAAACTGCTTCATGGAGCGAATAGCTGCAGCAGTTGTCATAACATGCAAAAGCTCTTCAGGAAGTAAAATACTACCAAGCTGTGCACGCTTCAGCTCACCCTCTATATTGAAGGCTCCACCAAAGGGAAAACGCTTGCCTTCGTCTAAAAGACGTACTGCCTCAGCAGTTTCCTCCTGCAGACGCTGCACACGCATAAAATCGCTCTCAATAGCCAGCTTAACTACTGCCTGCTTACCTAAAAAGGTACCAGCCTTAGCAGCCAGCATTGCCTTAACCTTATCAAATTCAAGTGTCTTGATCGCGTATCTAGCCATCACTTACACCATCCATCTATATTATTTATAATTCTTTTACTCGTATAACAAACAATTTATAACGCTTTTAGCAGCCTTGTTACCTAGTAGATTACAGGCATCACAACTATTTAGATTATACAACCACCGCATTAACCTTAGATTAATACAAAAACCGTAAAATTTATAGTATTATGCCTTAAGATATAGGTACAATTTAGATCAAGCCTTACATTACACCTCTAAAATAGTGACCTCTAGTTGTTCCAGGCAAATTGTCTGGAGCCTCTACGGCACCACCTAAAATCTTTTTATACATAGTAATTAGCTCGCCTAAACGCTGCTCATCATAGTTACGTCCGTCAATACGCAGACTGCTTACGCCTATTTCAGCCATTAGCTGCACATTAGCAGTCATAGACAGCTCGTGAGCATTAAGCACATGCATACGACAGAATTGGTCAGTTGCAATGGGGAATTTAGCATCCTTACGATCCTCTAAGAAAAGACTTTCACTGCAATTAAATTTGCAGGCACCCTTATGCAAATCACCTAGGAAGCTGCCACCAACACAGTATTCAGAAACCATCATTTCTAAACGACCCTGAATCATACATTCAATAGGCACAGGACTTACAGATGCCAGATGCTCTACCTGACCCATGGTCATCTCAGAGCTAATAACAGCACCAACGGCACCCTGCTCCTTCCAAAATTCCAAGCTTTGATAATTGAAAATATTCAAGGACATATCAGCTACAGGCTTTAAGCCATGCTTTACAGCAATGGACCATAAACCATTGTTACTGATATAAACAAAATCAGGCTCCAGTTCAGACCACAACGCAAACAATCTGTCAAAATACTTAAGCTGCGCTTCCTTAACTATACGCGGAGTTGCAAAGGCCAGCTGTCTGCCTGCCTTGCGCACCATATTGGTAGCCTTACGATAATCCTCATCACTTAAGGGAATATGTGTAAAGCAATCACCGCCAAAAAGGATACGCTCAGCACCTGCCTGCAACGCTGCATTAACCTTACCAAGACTATCGCAATGTACTGTCAGTACAGCACCATCATGGGTACGTTTTTTAGCATTGGGCACAAAGCTTTCATTATGCTTATGCACAGGCTTACGTGCAGGCGCAAAGGCCTCTAAACGTGCTGCATCCAATGCCTCGCAGGCCATACGACGAGCCTCGTTCATCTCGCTCATAGGCACCATAACATTATCATCCAGCTCCACATTCAGGCTATTTAAGAAATACTCAGTAGTACCCATTCTGTCTAGCTGCTTATGCACAACAGCATAGTCTAAAGCACGCTTACGTGCTTCCTCTACAATAAAATCTGTTTCGCCATAGCCTACATTACCATCCTCATCGGTTAGAGTAACAGTCATAGGTTGTCCTACATGTGCAGTTACAACTGCATCTACAGCTATACGCTTTTTAGCATCAGGTCCAAAGAATTGCTGTGCATATGACATCAATTTGCTGTCAAGAGTACGGAAAACACGGTCATTTAAACGCACTCCCTTGGGAACATCAATAGTAACCTGCTCTCCATAAGCAGCACTGCTTACACTTTCACCCTTAGAAAGCATTTCGGTAACAGTAGTACCAACACGACCGCCAACGGTTACCCAAAATTCCAGGCCATCGCCTAAATGCAGCTCCTTATCCAGCTTAATTACAGCCTTATTGCGCTGCTTATCCAGCTTCAAAACACGACCAACCAACACGCCTCTGTTATTAGGACGACGGTCACTCATCATTTCTCTGCCAGGGCGATTTACCATATAAGCAGTAGTAAAATCACGGTTGAAAATCTGCTCGATATTAGCAAAATCCTCTGCAGGTACACTATAATCACCTGCAAGATAGCTATCCATAGCTCTACGATAAGCATCAACTACAATAGCTACATATTCAGGACGCTTCATGCGTCCTTCTATTTTGTAGGAAACAACACCGGACTCAATGAGCTGTGGCAAGATTTCTAAGGTATTCATATCCTTAGGACTAAGCAGGTATTGACCTGCATCCTTGCCCTCCAGCATATCGTCACCCTTGCTATTTAAAAGTCTATAGGGTAAACGACATGGCTGAGCACAACGGCCACGATTACCACTACGGCCGCCAATCAGACTGCTCATCAGGCATTGACCTGAGTAGCACACACACAGTGCACCATGGATAAAGGTTTCAATTTCAGTGCCACGGGAGCAAGCAGCCTCAATTTCCTTCAGGCTTAGCTCGCGCGCCAACACAGAACGCTCCATTCCTGCCGCAACGGCAAAGTCAACACCACTGCTATTAGTGATAGTCATCTGAGTGCTGGCATGTAGAGGCAGCTCCGGTACAATTTTGCGTGCAAGGCGAATAACACCAAGATCCTGCACAATAATACCATCAACACCTACATTATTTAAAAACATCAAATAATCAGCCAGTTCTTCAAGCTCACTATCATCCACCAAGGTATTTACTGTAATATAAATACGCACATGGTGCATATGAGCAAAGTAAACAGCCTTAGCCATTTCTTCTTTATCAAAATTGCTGGCATAGGCACGGGCGCCAAAGGACTTGCCACCCATATAGACAGCATCAGCACCTGCGTTTACAGCTGCCTCTAAAGCCTCCCAGCTTCCTGCAGGAGCAAGCAGCTCCAGCTTTTGCAAGTTTTTCATATTATTTTTCCTTTACTGCCGCCAAAAGTCGGTCATAACGCTGCTGCAGCTCGTACAAATCTGCTGCTAAATCCAATGCAGCCCAAACAGCAAGCTTTTCCCTGCTTTGTACGTGCTTTGTTTCAGCCAGCTTTTTCATACGCTCGTCTACGCTATTGGCAACGGCAATAGCCTGCGCCTGAGGTGCGGATGTACGCAGCGTGTAATCGTCATTATATATTTTTACAGTAATAGAATTTTTCTCCATAACTACCTCTTGTTCAAGGAAATGCTCTTTGGCTATTCAACCTTAACATTAAAGGTAAAGCTCTTCATAACATAGGTTTCCCATGCACGCTTATACTCCATGGTCACCTTATGCTCGCCCTTACCTTCAACAGCCAGCATCATAATTACAACTCCAGGAGTACCAACACGCTGGTCATCAGCAGAAGGAATAGTAAAGGAGCTACCAACAGACTTTACGTGAGCCTCGTCAGCCTTTACATGCCAGCCATAGCCAGTGGAAGGATTGCCGTCAAGCTTAAGCGCAATAAGACCGCCCTCCTTCAAGGTCAAGGTTTTTCCTTCAGCATTAGCAGTAATACGGGCTACCTGCATTAAACGACCGGCCTCCCCAATACGCATGGAATCTAAAAGTCCTGTATAGGGAACATGCTTCTCATAGGAAGCATATTTATCATTCTGTACATAAAAGCCGTCTTCGCCAAAAAGTACAAATCCGTAATCACCTAAAGCAGATTTTACCTTATCATTATCAATAAAGAAATCTGTAACAGTAAATTCGCGACCAGTAGTTAAATCAATATTGATGCCATCATAAACAGTTTTACCACCATTTTTAGCTGTCAGCAGCACACTAATAATGCTAGGCCGATTAAGCATAACCTTATATGTAACTTCACCAGCACCACCAACCTCGTTAACAAGCTTTTTAGCACGGTCACGAAGCAGCATATTAGCATTTTTCTCTAATGTAACATCATTACTTCCATCAATAAAGGGAACCTGAGCTGCCGCCTTCTCCAGTTTAACCTGATCGGTCAAAACAGTGGTCTGCTGATCAGCAAAGGCTGGCACACACAGCAGTAAACAAATTATCGCAGTTAAAAAAATCTTCATTGTCAGCCTCCTGATATGGTTATAAAACGCCCCCACCTGTCAGCTACGCTGACATCCTACATGCTAGCATCCTGTGCGTCCCCCTTGAATAAGCGGGACCAAGGTATTTGATATACTAAATAAGTGGGGTATATAAAATTAATTACATAGCCTTAATAAACTCTACAGCCTTGTGCAAACGCTCCAAGGTTTTTTTCTTGCCCAAAAGCACCATTACATCAAACATGCCAGGGCTTACGGTACGACCAGTCAAAGCAAGACGGGTGGGATGAATAACCTTGCCCAAAGCAAGACCATTGTCAGCCGCAATTTTGTTATAGGCAGCTTCAGTGGTTTCCAAACTATAAACATCATCAGCCTCAACAGCAGCAATGCATTGCTCCAGCAAAGCAACTGCTTCAGGCTTAAAGTGCTTAGCTACACCCTTTTCATCATAGGATTCAACATCTTTAAAGAAATAGTCAGAAGCATCAGCAATCTCTTGCAGAGTTTTAACACGTACACGAACAGTATCAACTAATTTTGCAAAATACTCTTCGTTTTCAGCAAACCAAGCCTCGTCAACATAGCCATCTTTAATGAAGAAGGGCTTAACCTCAGGCAGAATTTTTTCCAAGGGCAGCTCGGACAAATATTGGCCATTCATCCAGGTCAGCTTCTTAGTATCATATACAGCAGCCTTTTTAGACATTTGTTCCAGCTCAAACAGCTCAACTGTTTCTTGCAGGCTGAACATCTCTCTTTCATCGCCAGGGCCCCAACCCAGGAGAGTCAGATAGTTAACGATAGCTTCAGCAACATAGCCTTGGCTACGGAATTCCTCAACGGAGGTTGCACCATGACGTTTACTCAGCTTAGAACGGTCCGGAGCCAAAATCATGGACATATGGCCAAATTTAGGCGGTTCCCAACCAAAAGCTTCATAAACGAGCAGCTGCTTGGGGGTGTTGGACAAATGCTCCTCTGCGCGCATAACGTGGGTCATTCCCATCAGATGGTCGTCAATAACAACAGCAAAGTTATAGGTAGGAATACCATTGCTTTTCATAATTACAAAATCATCGTATTGGTCCATATTAAAGGTAACATCACCATGAATCAGGTCATGTACAACTACGTTGCCCTCTGCAGGAATTTTCAAACGTACAGAATAGGAAGCACCAGCATCAATACGTGCCTTTACCTCATCAGGAGTTAAATCACGGCAGGTACGAGCATAACGGAAGGGCTGTTTAGCCTGACGTTGCTTTTCACGTTCAGCCTCAAGCTCCTCAGGAGTACAGAAGCAATAGTAGGCCTTGCCTTCATCAACTAATTGTTGGCAGTATTTTTTATAAATATCAAAACGCTCAGATTGATAGTACGGACCATGGTCACCACCAACCTCAGGACCTTCATCCCAATTAATGCCAAGCCATTTCAGACTGGTAAGGATTTGGCTAACAGAATCTTCCTTCAAACGTGCAATATCAGTATCCTCGATACGCAGAATCAGCTTACCACCCATTTTACGGGCAAACAGCCAGTTGAACAAAGCGGTGCGTGCACCACCAATATGTAAATAACCAGTAGGACTGGGGGCAAATCTAACTCTTACTTCAGACATTTCATCGTCTCCTTAACTAAAAATATTTAAAAATAAAGATTGTATATCAGAATAATTATACTGCGAATAGGAGCAAAGTGCAAACATTCTAATAAAAATCCCCAAATTTGCTACAGAAAAGTAAAGCATGTCCTATAAATCCCCTATTTTTCGACATTTCTGAGAAAAAAATGCATAATTTTGAATTTTTTTGAAAAAATTTTAAAAAAAGGCTTGCATTCTTCATCGTACTATGGTAGAATCTATACCTGTCAGAGAGATGACATTGGCCCGGTGGTTCAGTTGGTTAGAATGCCGCCCTGTCACGGCGGAGGTCGTGGGTTCGAGTCCCATCCGGGTCGCCAATGCGGAAATAGCTCAGTGGTAGAGCACCTCCTTGCCAAGGAGGGGGTCGCGAGTTCGAATCTCGTTTTCCGCTCCACTTTAGGGGCATAGTTCAATGGTAGAGCACCGGTCTCCAAAACCGTCGATCTGGGTTCGAGTCCTAGTGCCCCTGCCACGTAAAAGCAAGCGTAGATGAAAATCTACGCTTTTTTATTTTGCTTCCATTGCATAGAATTGCATTATTCTCCTAGGTTAAAAACTAGGATTACAAGCATCTCCGTTCCCTATTCTATCGCCATTTATACTCCATAATCATAAGCACTAATTGGCAGTTATAATAGTAGATAGTCGTCTCATATCTTTTTATAAAGCTTACTCTAAATGATTTGATATACTTATTATAAAACATAATTGAAACAAATACTGATTCGTATTATAATATGATAAGTATAATATTAAGGAGGAAGTGCTTATGTGCCAAACCCCAGATTGGTCACTTGGTGACCGCTATCTGCGTGAAAACGTTGCAGAGCTCGCCCCGTTAGTAGAGAAATACTCTCCCTGCCCTCTAAAATGCAAGGAAAAGGAAGAATATTTTGCTATACTTTTGGCCGGCATCATTGCCCAACAACTACCACCTGATGTAAGTCAGGAGCTCATGCAGAAGCTAGAAGGCCTTACAGGCAAGCCCATCACCCCTGAGGGTATCTTAAACGCCTCTCCTGAGGCCTTAAAAGCAATTGGAATTGTAGAGCAAAAGGTAAAGTATATTCAGGATTTTGCCCGCTCCGTCCAACTTGGTGATATTACCATGGACAAATTTTCCGAAATGACAGATAGCCAAATTTCTAAGCAGCTACTGCAGATTAGAGGCTTAGGTCAATGGACCATTGAAATGTTTTTGCTACTTGCTTTATGCAGAACTGATGTAGTCCCCTGCTCCGACTTTATTTTTAAGAAGGAGCTGCAACAAATGCTTAAGCTTGACTCTGTTCCTAAACGTGGTCAGATTAATAAGCTAACTGAAGGCTGGCGTCCATGGCGTTCACTTGCCGTATGGTATATGTGGCAGCACGCCAACGAACAAAATAAGTAAAAAATTATCCCGCTCTTCCGTAAAAAGGAAAAGCGGGACTTTTTTATGTTTCACCTCTCAGTCAACTCGCTACGCTCGTTGCTAGCTCCCCTTAAAAAGGGGAGCCTTTCCGTGAATAGAACTTAAGCCTCTCCTTTTAAGGAGACAAGGTGAATTGGCCTTAGGCCAAGAGAAGGCGGCCTGGGCCGGGTGGCATTGCCAAAGGCAATGACGGAGAGGTCGAAAAGAGCTAGAAAATCAGCTCGGGAAATTTTTATCTCTTAAATACCTTGCCCAGTAATGGAGACAGCAGTGACAATGCAGCTGCTACTAAAAAGAATAAGCATAATGGACGCTGGAAGAAGATATTAAAGGAGCCATCACTCATGATAAGTGAGCCAACAAAGTTTTGCTCAGCCATGCTGCCTAAAATTATACCAATGATAATTGCAGACATTGAAAAGCCAATTTTATTAAGGAAGTATCCAATAAAACCACTTACAACCATAAGATAAACATCGTTCAAGGAATTATTATAGGAATAAGTACCTACAAAGGTCATCATTACGATAATCGGTAACAAGATATGGATAGGTACATTAACAACCTTTACAAACAGTTTAATTAAAGAAAAGCCCATAAGACCCATAATCAGATTGGCTAAAAGCAAACCAATAAAAATGGCATAAACGTCCGGAGCCTTTTCCACAAATAGTAAGGGGCCAGGCTGTAAGCCCTGTACCATAAGTGCACCCATCATAATAGCAGTTGCACCATCACCAGGGATACCTAATGTCAGCACAGGAATAAAAGCACCACCAGAAACAGCATTATTGCCTGCTTCAGAAGCAACAATACCCTCAGGCTCACCATTGCCAAAATTATCCTTATGCTTGGACCAACGCTTAGCCTGATCATAGGATACAAAGGAAGCAATATCACCGCCAGTACCAGGTACACAGCCTATAAAGGTACCAATTGCAGAAGAACGCACTAAGGTCATAAATACTCGCTTAATATCACCAAAGGATGGCAGTACACGGTCAATACGCATATTCTGCTCACCACGTTCATTGTGATAATAATCCTCAATACTGCTAAGCACCTGTGCAAAGGCAAATACACCAATCAGTACAGGAATAAAGGATACGCCACCAAGCAGATATGTAGTATCCAAGGTAAAACGAATGGTGCCACTCATATCGTCAATGCCTACAGTAGCCAAAAACAGACCGAATAATCCGCCCATAATGCCTTTAATAACACTGCCAGAGGAAACACTGGTAATAATGCTCAGGCCAAAGATTGCCAAAGCAAAATACTCAGGCTTGGAAAATTGCAGTGCAACCTTCGCCAGCTGAGGAGCCAAAAGAATTAAGCAAATAGTACTAAATACGCCGCCAAAGGTGCTGGCCATAGTAGATAGTCCCAACGCTCTGCCAGGCTGATGCAGCTTTGTAGCCATAGGATAACCATCCAATGTAGTAGCTACAGAAGCAGGAGTACCAGGAGTTTTTAATAAAATAGCAGAAATACTGCCGCCATAAATAGCACCACAGTAAATACCAAGAAGCATTAAAATGCCACCAATACCATGGAAGCTAAAGGCCAACGGAAACAGCAATGCCAAGCCCATATTTACACTCAGACCAGGCATGCAACCAAAAGCAATACCAACGAGAACGCCAAAGAATAAACCCATAATATTTAAGGGGTCCATAATCATATTTAACGCACTAATAATATCTAACATTACGTGTACCCCCTACTCCAAGAAAATAGACTCTGGCATTTGCGTGTGCAGCAGCATACCAAAAACAAGATAAATAAATATAATAGTGCCAATAGTTGTCAAAACAATATACTTTTTATTGTTATAATCCATCAGCTTCATAACTGCAGGAATAAGACACGCTGCAGCAATATAAAAGCCTAAAAGATTAATCAAAATACAGAATACAACCACAAGCCCCATCATAATGTACACACGCTTATTGGCCTCTGTAGCTAAAGCCACATGCTGACTAGAAAGCTCCTCTTTATTAATGAAGGTGTAGCCAAAAAGAACAACAGCAGCACCTAGCATTAAACACCCTAGACTAAAGGGCCAAAAGCCAGGACCTGGTCCATTAACAGTAAACTCTAAAGGAAATTCAGACGCTGCTAGCATAATGCTGCCACCAATCAGCGAGCCTAAAACACCAACTATATAATTACAAACTGCCATATTATTCATCACATCAACCTCGTTAAGAAAAATCATATAACATTTCAATAAAATGCCATATTATGTATTGTATCATAAATTACAGTTTGTGTCATTATGGGCAATAAGTTTGACATTTTATACCTTGTTCTGCAGCAACCAAATTGCTTAAAGATCAAAAAACATTCAACTGCTAACTATAATTAAACGGCCTTATATTAAAATTTAACTGTAAAAAAATTCCCGCCACTTATGCGACGGGAATTTTTAATTGATACAAGTTGTCAGAGTTGGATCAATTGATTATTAGATTGTGATTATTTCTTTTCTACAAGCTTCAGAGGTGCAGAAACTTTTGCTTCAACCTTTTCGCCTTTAGCAGCTTTAACAGCTACTTCCAGACCTTGTTGGCCCATTACGTCAGGTTGTTGAGCGATGGTTGCGGACATGGTGCCGTCTTGAACAGCTTTTACGCCGTCTTCGGTGCCGTCAAAACCAACGATCATGATTTCTTTGTTAGCGGATTTAGCAGCTTGGATAGCACCCAGAGCCATTTCGTCGTTATGAGCGAAGATAGCTTTGATGCCGTCGTTAGCTTGCAGCAGGTTTTCAGCAACGGTCAGACCTTGGCTACGGTCGAAGTTAGCAGATTGTTTAGCAACAACGTTCAGCTTTTGGTCAGCAATTTTGTGGAAGCCTTCGCCACGTTCACGAGTAGCGGAAGCACCGGGGATACCTTCCAGCTCAGCTACAGCTACTTTTTCACCCATTTTTTTCAGGATGTATTCAGCAGCCATTTCGCCGCCCTTTACGTTATCAGAAGCAACTAAGGAAGCAACCTTACCTTCGTCAGCACTGCGGTCCAGGCAAACTACAGGAATGTTAGCTTTGTTAGCAGCCTTAACAGAGGTAGAGATTGCAGCAGAGTCAACAGGGTTTACCAGCAGTACGCTGATGTTTTGTTGCAGCAGGTCAGCTACGTCATTTGCTTGTTTAGCAGGATCGTTTTGTGCGTCAACAACCTTAACGGTTACGCCCAGTTCCTTAGCTTTAGCATCAACGCCTTGAGCCAGGGTTACGAAGAAGGGGTTATTTTGAGTAGAAACAGAGAAGCCAACAACGATGTTCTTAGAATCAGCCGGTTTAGCTTCTTTCTTTTCATCACTGCCGCAGCCAACCATCAGCATAGCCATGGTGAACATGCAAATCAGCATCATAAAAAGTTTTTTCATGAGTAGTATCTCCTTTTAATTTTTTAATTTGCTTTGACAACTTGCAAGATAAACTAATTAATTAAGATTTTTTGCGGTCCATCAAAACTGCCAGCAAAATTACAATACCCTTTACTACCTGTTGGTAGAAGCTGGATACGTTAAGAATATTCAGACCATTATTCAAGGTACCAATGATGAGTGCACCAATGAGGGTACCAACAATACGACCTTTACCACCGGAAAGACTAGTACCACCCAGTACTACAGCAGCGATGGCGTCGAGCTCATAACCAGTACCTGCAGTAGGCTGAGCACTGTTCAAACGGCTTGTAATAATAGCACCTGCCATACCACACAGCATACCAGTAATAGTATAAGCAAACATCTTAATACGATTGATTTTGATGCCTGCTATAAAGGATACCTTTTCGTTACCACCTACAGCATAGGTTTTGCGACCTAAGGTAGTGTGATGCAGTACGAAGTAGAGAATGCCGAACATGATAATCATCATTACTGCCGGCACAGGTACTCCTAAGAGATAGCCTTGGCCAAAGCTATGGAACAATTCATCATCAGTAAGGCCACTGATAGGATTACCATTGGTATAAACAAGCGTAGCACCACGGAAAATGGTCATAGTTGCCAAGGTAGCAATAAAGGGAGCAACCTTACCTTGAGTAACAATCAAGCCATTTACTGCACCAAGAGCTGCACCGATAAGGCAAGCCAGTACGATGGCAAAAATAGGATCCAAGCCACCCTTAATCATGCTACCCATAATAGCACTGGATAAGGCTAGAATACTACCAACTGACAGGTCAATACCGCCTGTAAGAATTACAAAGGTCATACCAAAGGAAATAAGTGCGTTAATAGATACCTGACGGAACAGGTTCTTAATATTACCAGGATCAACAAAGCTGCTGTTGAGGCAGGTAATGACTACAAAAAGGAGCACCAGGCCAATGATGGAGCCTGATTTCTTTAAAAGTGCTTTCAAATCCATTATTTTTGTCCTCCTGTTGCTAAGGTCATGATTTTTTCTTGAGTTGCTTCATCATGGAGCAGTTCACCGGCAATGTGTCCCTCATGAACAACCACAATACGGTCGCTCATTCCCAAAACCTCCGGCAGCTCAGAGGATACCATAATGATGGATACTCCGTTGGCTGTGAGCTCATTCATAAGCTCATAAATATCACGCTTTGCACCTACATCGATACCACGAGTAGGCTCGTCCATAATAATAATATCAGGCTGTTTGCCTACCCATTTAGCAATTACTACCTTTTGCTGATTACCGCCAGATAAAGCACCAACCTCAAGGTCCAGACTATGTGCCTTAACACCAAGCTTGGAAGCCATTTCCTCAGCAAAGCCATTTACCTGCTTAAAATCAATTACACCCTTACTAGCAAAGTTATCCACGCTAGGAAGTGCAATATTACGCATAATAGAAAAGTCCAGAATCAAGCCTTCAGACTTACGATTTTCAGTTACAAAGCCAATACCGGCTGCTATAGCATCTTCAGGCTTACTAATTTTAATAGACTTACCATTAAGTATTATTTCGCCAGCCTTGCATTTATCAACGCCAAAGATAGCACGCATAATTTCGGTACGTCCACTGCCCATTAGTCCGGCAAAGCCAAGAATTTCACCCTTACGCAGCTTAAAGCCAACGTTCTTGAAGGTGCCTGGCTGGTCAAAGCCCTTTACCTCCATTACTACTTCACCAGGCTTATTACGGCGTTCAGGATAAAATTCAGTAATAGAGCGGCCAACCATATCCTTGACAATATCGGTCATATTATATTCGTCTACGGTTTTGGTGTTAACAGAAACGCCATCACGCATAACAGTAATAACGTCGCAGTTATTAAATACCTCCTCCATACGGTGGGAAATATAAACCATAGCCACTCCACGTTCCTTCAAGGTACGCATAACCTCAAACAGCTTATCTGTTTCTCTATCAGTCAACGCAGCAGTAGGCTCGTCCATGATAACAACCTTGGCATCAAGAAGAAGATTGCGGACAATTTCTGTCATTTGCTGCTGACCAACGGAACACTCACCCGCCTCAGCATCTAAGGGCAGCTCTATTTGAATTTCCTTACATTTTTCCTCTGCGATACGACGCATTTCCTTATAATCTAACACGCCAAAGCTGTTAGTTACAGGATGCATCATAAACAGGTTCTCTAAAATGCTCAGATTAGGCCAAATATTTAATTCCTGATGGATAAAGGCAATTCCTGCTTCCTCTGCCTGCAAAGGATTTTTATAGCTAACCTCTTGACCATCAACAAAGATTTGTCCCTTATCCTGCTTATGCAAACCAGTAAGAATATTCATTAGTGTAGATTTACCTGCACCATTTTCGCCCATAAGAGCGTGAACCTTACCACTGGTAAGCTTTAAATTTACACCCTTCAGCACCTCATTTGTACCAAAGGCTTTATGGATATTTCTTAATTCAACCTCCATAGCAATACTCCTTACTATTAAAAGAATACGTTGCTATGCAAAACAACATTGGCATAGGGAGTAATTTCGCCAGTACGGATTACACATTTAGCATTTTTAGTTGCTTCCTTAAAGGCCTCATGGTTTTCATCAATAATCCATTGTTCCTCAGTAAACAGCTCATGCATAGCCTGCCAAACCGCAGGATTCTTTTCTTCCATTTCAGCGGCAATTTCTACCTTTTCAATTACCATATTCTTAGCAACCTCTTCTACTACCTCCATAAAGGAAGGAGTTCCAGGCTTTAATGCTAAGTCAATTTTTTGTACCCCAGCAGGCACGGGCAGGCCACAGTCACCAATAACAATAGTGTCAGTATGACCTAAATCAGCTAAAACCTTGGCAATGGCACTATTTAACATTCCACCCTTTTGCATTACTTAAGCATCTCCTCTACTTCATCTAAATAAGGCATACCGCTTTGAGCGCCTAGCTTTTGTACAGAAAGTGCAGCTGCTGCGTTAGCAAAACGAATGCTGTCTGCCATGCTTTTACCATTAGCACGTGCTACTGCAAAGGCGCCATTAAAGGTATCGCCAGCACCAGTAGTGTCAACAGGTTGTACTTTAAAGGCAGGAACCTTGCATACCAATTCATTTTCTCCATAAGCAACACCCTTGCTGCCCAGGGTCATAATTACCTTACCTGCATTTTGCAGCAGGATATCATCACTGCTCTTATCTTTAAAAAGAATAGCAGCCTCATGCTCATTAGGAGTAAGATAGGTTACCTTTTCTAGCAGCTCTGTCGGAACGGGAGCAACAGGAGCAGGATTCAACAGCACAGGTACGCCAGCTGCCGCACATTTTTCAATAACATAGGCATTGGTTGCAGCTGGAATTTCATGCTGCAGAAGCACCATATCAGCCTTCTTAATATCATCCCATGCTTCTTCAATAAGTTCCGGAGAAACCAAATCGTTTGCTGCTTTAATAACGATAATGGTATTATCGTCCTCAGCTACAGTAATATGTGCAGTACCGCTGTTTTCACCAGGCAGCACCTTCACATAGCGTGCATCAATATTGTTTTCTTTCAAAGTTTTTTGCACAATCTGACCATAAACATCGTCACCAATGCAACCAACCATCATTACCTCTGCACCTAAACGTGCTGCTGCAACTGCTTGGTTGGCACCCTTACCACCAGGATTAATAGTCAGGCGGTTACCGAAGATTGTTTCACCAGGCTTTGCCCAACGGTCACATTCCACGGTAATATCAATATTACAGCTGCCAATTACAATTATTTTTGCCATAACAAAAACCTCTTATTACAAAAATTTATACTTGGTTAAAGAATCTACTCAAACTACCTTTTGCAAAAGCTTTGCATATTCATCAGTAATTACACTCGGTTCAAGCAGCTCTTTTAAAAAGCGCATCTGCTTGCGACTAGTTTTAGGCTTTGTCTCATTCCAATAAACAATGGAAAGCTGTACCAAAAGGCGCATCCGCCCCCTGCCCTTTACATTGCCATTTTGCTGATATTGCAGCATTGCATACCAGCTTTGAAAAACCTCTAGCTCATCCTGCATAAGAACTCTGGAAATATTGGAAACAACACTGCGAACATTACGCAAAGCAAGCAAAAAATATTTTATCTGCTCCGTCTCAGATGTACATTTGCCAATTGATTTATCTAGAAAATAAGCATATAAAAGCTGTAGCTCCTTATAGGCAGCTACAGCTTTTTCCAGACCATCCCACTGACAGTACATCACGAAATTCATCTGCAGGTGCAGGAGCACGAGATCATAAAGCTTGAGATTCCTTTTACGTAATAATGCGGAAATCAATATTCTTAGCAGCCATGTTGTTTCCAGCTGCCAGCTGCGACGAGCCATACGGGCTACCATACTAGACCATTCGCAGAGAAATTCCTCCAGCATTTTATCATCAGTTACGATTTGCAGATATTTTTGAATGAGCCGCCTTAATATGGGCTGCGCTGCTGTTAACCGTCGGTCACATACCGCAAATGACATGCTTGACAAAAATTCTGCCACAGCATGCTCGGCAGAAGTGCTGCCAACAATCAAGCTCAGCCGCGGCTCTAGCTGCTCTATCCATACAATAAATAAATCATCGTAATGTTTACGAGCAGCACACAATAACATACTACGAGCACCCTGAAGAAGCTCTTCATTAGAGCAATCACCACTTAAAAGCTCATCTAAGCAGCCTTGTGCTAGCTCTAGCTTATCCTCTCGTATTGCTATACAGCCAGTTAAAACAGTTCTTTTATCCATAAGATTAGTCTTTACAAATTAATTACGCCTTCAAAAACGATACCAGCAACCGGATCAACTGTAACAAGTTTACCATCCTCCAGCACTCTAGTAGCATCCTCAGCACCTACGATAACAGGAATGCCACAGGTAATGCCAACAATTGCTGTGGTAGATGTCAGGCCACCCTCCTCAGCAATAATAGCTGCTGCATTTTTAGATACAACAGGAACATACTCATCGTTAAGCATATCCACAACTACTACATCGTCCTTTTCCAGCTTATGTTCAAGATCAGCCGCGTTATAAATACGACAAACCCTACCAGTCACAGTCCTACGACCAAGTCCGGTACCACTAAGCAGCCTATTGCCCACATTAACAACCTTAATAAGATTGGTACTTCCTGGCTTGCCTATAGGAACGCCAGCAGTAATAACAACTGATGCGCCATCCTTGATTACGTTATGTACTAAAGCACATTTTAAGCAAAGCTCTATCATTTCATCAGTGTTATCAGAATATGGTCCTAAAAGCGGCTCCACACCCCAATAAAGCTGCATTGCACGTACACTTCTTGGTACTCGTGACACAGCCACAACCTTAGATTCAGGCTTATACTTGGCAATCATCCTAGCGGTAAAGCCTGATTCCGTAATGGTAAGAATAGCATCAGCATCAATTTCATGAGCAATCTGTACAGAAGCATGACTTATGGCATCAGCAGAGTGAATTCTATCATGCAAGCCCTTCTTACGGAATATACCTTCATAATCGAGAGATTTTTCCGTACGCTTAGCAATACGTGCCATGGTTTCCACAGCTTCCAATGGATAACGACCAGAGGCAGTTTCGCCGCTAAGCATAATAACATCAGAGCCATCCATAATGGAATTTGCTACGTCACTGGCCTCAGCTCTCGTAGGACGATAGCTATTTATCATGCTTTCTAACATTTGCGTTGCAGTTATAACAGGTTTGCCAGCCAAATTACAACGGGCAATAATATCCTTTTGTACCAATGGCACCTCTTCGGCTGGTATTTCTACACCTAAATCACCACGAGCTACCATAATACCATCGGATACCTCAATAATATCATCTATATGAGCTACACCGGCCTCATTCTCAATCTTAGAGATGATGCCCATTTTATAGCCAGCCTCCTCCAGTACTCTGCGGATAGAGATAACATCCTCAGCCTTTTGAACAAAGGAAGCAGCAATATAATCCATGTCATTTGCTGCAGCAAAGAGAATATCCTCCTTATCCTGCTGAGACAGAAATGGCAGCTTAAGCTCAATACCAGGACAGGCTACACGCTTGCGAGAGCTAAGCTCGCCACCGTTAATAACCTTAGTGTAAATTTTATTTCCCTCTATGGTTTGCACCTCAAGGGAAAGCAGTCCGTCAGCTAAAAGAATTCTGCTGCCTGGCTGCACTTCTTGGGGAAGACCGGAATAGTTCACAAAAGCCATATGTCTATTGCCAAGCATTTCCTCTGTAGTAAGGATGAATTCATCACCCTCCTCCAGAAAAATCCTGTCGCCTTCAAGTATTCCTAAGCGCATTTCAGGACCCTTAGTATCAGCAATAGTTGCAATAACCTTACCTGCCTTATGCTCAGCCTCACGCACTAGCTTTAGACGCTTGCCATGATCCTCATGACTACCATGAGAAAAATTAAAACGTGCCAAATCCATGCCGGCCTGCATCATCTCAGTCAGCAGCTGAACACTATCAGTGCTAGGACCTACTGTGCAGATAATTTTAGTCTTTTTCATGACAAAGCCTCCTTATCCCTGGAACTTATGCTCACATAAAACCTCGTAAGCATCCTCTGCCTCAGAAAAAGGTACACAGATTTCAAAAGCTTTATTATGCTTACCGCCAGAGCTTTTTACTTTAACCCAAAAGCCACTCTCAGTCAAAATCTGTTGCAGACGTTGTGCATGCTCTTCTTTTTGAACAATATAAATTACCTTCCACATTTGGCAAATGCCCCCAAATTGTTTATAGATTAAGCTTCTTTGTATGCTTTAATTTTAGCAATCAGTTTAGGAAGAATTTGAGTTAAGTCACCAACTACACCATAGCTTGCTACGTCAAAAATCGGAGCAGAAGCATCTTTGTTGATAGCGATAATGATATCGGAATCCTTCATACCAGCCAAATGCTGAATAGCACCGGAAATGCCGCATGCAAAATAAATGCTCGGAGCAACAGTTTTACCGGATTGACCTACTTGTTGGGAATGAGTCAGCCAGCCTTCGTCTACGATAGCACGAGAGCCTGCAACAGAGCCGTTTTCAAACAGGGAAGCCAGCTCCTCCAGCATAGCCATGTTGTCACCACAGCCCATACCACGGCCACCTGCGCAAATAACCTCAGCATCTTCAATTTTAATAGCTGCAGTAGTGTTCAGCTCAGTTTTAGACAAAATTTCTACCTTAGATGTAGCCTCACCAGCAGGAGTAAATGCAATTACTTCACCATTGCGGGAAGCATCCATTTCTCTAGCCTTAAATACCTTAGGACGAACAGTACCCATTTGCGGACGATGCTCATCACAGATAATGGTAGCATAAATATTGCCACCCAATGCCGGACGAGTCCAAGCAACCAGCTTATCCTCAGTAATATCCAATGCAGTGCAGTCAGCGCACAGACCAGTATGCAGGCGAGCCGCAATACGAGGAGCTAAATCACGACCATCAGCAGTTGCACCCATTACCAGAGCCGCAGGCTTATAGGTCTCTACCAGCTGGCAGATAGCATCAGTGTACAAATCAGTGTTATATTCAGCATATTTTGCTGCTTCAATTACGTAAACCTTGTCAGCACCAGCCGCAATCAGCTGCTGAGGAATATCGCCAGCTTCTGCAGCAACTAAAACTGCACAGCAGGTTTCACCAGCCTTAACAGCCAAATCAGCAGTTACGCCAATAAGTTCATAGGTTACGCTCATGGGAGCACCATTTTCCAGCTCAGCAATTACCCACAGGTCCTTGCCTTCGTTATTGGTAACCTCAGCCTTAGGAGCAACAGACTCCGGAGAAATTGCCTCTACAGGACATTCACCAACACAAGCACCGCAGGAAATGCATTTATCAGCATCAATCTTAGCCTTGTCATCAACAATATCAATTGCACCTACAGGACAGCTGCCCACACAATTTTGGCAGCCAATACAAGTTTCTCTATCTACAACCATTGCCATTATCATTCACCTCAACGAGTAATAATTTTTGCTTCTACGAGCTTTTCAAACAGCATATCTACTGCCTTATCAATATCTTCTTCATTAATGATTTCGCTATTGATTTTTACAGGCTCGGGAGTGAAGGATTTTCTAACCTTGGTAGGAGAGCCTGCCAGACCAACCTCTGCAGCATCTACACCTAAATCAGCAATAGTCAGAGTAGGAATAACAGCCTTACGAGCCTTCATTTTACCCTTAATGCTTGCAAAGCGCGGCTCTTTTTCTGCTTTAGTAACGGTTACCAAAAGCGGAGCAGCACAAGCCATAGTCATGGTGCAGCTTTCGTTTTCACGCTCTACAACAAATTTATCATCAGCAAAATCCAGCTTCAATGCACCAGTGATTTGAGGAATGCCAAGATGCTCAGCAATTTCCGGACCAACCTGTGCAGTGTCGCCGTCAACTGCTTGTTTACCGCAAAGCACCAGGTCAAAATCGCCCAAATGCTTAATAGCAGCAGCCAAGGTTACACTGGTAGCTAAAGTATCAGAGCCAGCTAAAGCTCTATCGCTAATCAGTGCGCCTTCATCAGCGCCCATAGCAATTGCTTCCTTCAATACATCTGCAGCCATAGGCAGACCCATAGAAAGACAGGTTACCTTACCACCAAATTTGTCCTTCAGGCACAAAGCAGCTTCTAAAGCTTGACGATCGAAGGGATTCATAATATTTTCTACGCCATCACGCAGCAGGGTGCCGGTTTCAGCATTAAATTTTACGGTTGCAGTATCCGGCGTTTGTTTTACACATACTATAATATTCATTTGCATCCTCCTTGCAATGTAAATTACAAACTCTTCAGTTTATTGTAACATTTTTACAGCTAATCTTGCAAGAGTGTTAAACCTTTTCTTACAAATTAGCGACACTAAAACGTTATTTTGTCTAATATATTTTAGTTATTGCCCAACTTTTTATATGGACTTATTAGTCATTTATCCATTAGCTTGATGGAACCCTTGCCAAGGATACGCTCTATTTCTTCAATAAACCCATCACTGGCTGAATCCACCCAAAAATCCTGAGAGCATTTAATGGTTTTGCGTGACCCCATCAAATGCATCAGAACCATGTCATTACCCTTGTGCTTATTAAAGACACGCATCAGCTCGCGCTGCACCAGATTGTTTTCCATATAATCATCAATTTTAATATGAACAACAACCTTAGAATCCTCTACCAGCTGATCAGCCTTAAGAGGATATACTCTTGTTGCAATTATTTTACGCTCTCTCTCATCTACACTATAGCGTCCCTCTACAGCCACAATACCGTCCTTATAAATATCTCGAATGGATTTTTGGAAGGCCTGCGGAAACACAATTACAGGAAAACGTCCTGTAAAGTCCTCCATAATCAAGGTAGCCATGGTGTCGCCCTTTTTAGTATTACGCAGGCTGCATTCAGATATGATACCTGCTATCTTCACATAGGTACCATCAGCAAGGCTGCAATTTTCACCAATAAACTGGTATAACGGCGTATATCCACGCAGCACCTTTTCATAGGATTTTAATGGATGTCCGCTAACATAAAAGCCTAGCAGCTCTTTTTCCTGCTGCAGCATAATGGCTTGCGGCATTTCCTCCAGCTTAGGCAAGGGAATATCATTAACCTGAAACTCATCTATGTCACCAAAAAGATTCATCTGACCAGACTCTAAATCCTTCTGGTAGGCACTGCCCTGCATTACTGCCTGCTCCATAATAGCCAGCAGCTGTGCACGGTTAGCCTCAAAGCTGTCCATAGCTCCACTTCTAATAAGATGCTCTATAACACGCTTGTTAACAATACGCATACTTACACGATTACAGAAATCAACCAAGTCCTTAAAGGGACCACCCTCGCTGCGTGCGCGGACAATTTCTTGTACAGCTCCTTCGCCTACGCTCTTGATGCCGCCCATGCCAAAGCGGATAGCACCAGCCTGATGCACGCTGAACTCCTCCTCACTTTCATTGACATCAGGAGGAAGAATCTTAATCTGAGCATTACGGCAAACACTAATATACCAGCTTAGCTTATCACCATCAGTAATAACGCTGTTTAAAAAGGCCGCCATATATTCCGTTGGCCAATGAGCCTTTAGATATGCAGTTTGATATGCAACCAAGGCATATGCTACAGAGTGAGATTTATTAAAGCCATAGCCTGCAAAATGCTGCAGCAACGCAAAAATATCTGCACTAACCTCTTCAGGAATATCGTGCAGCTTTTTGGCACCTTCAATAAAATCACTGCGCATAGAATCCAGCTCTGAAGCCTTTTTCTTACCCATGGCGCGTCGCAGAATATCTGCCTGACCAAGACTAAAGCCTGCCAAAGCAGAGGTTATCTGCATAACCTGCTCCTGATAAAGAATTACGCCATAGGTATCCTGCAGAATTGGCTCTACCAAAGGATGCAGCACCTTAGCAGTACGCTGACCATGACGACCTGCAATAAAATCGTCCGCCATTCCTGTTCCTAAGGGGCCAGGGCGATACAATGCAACCAAAGGAATCAAATCCTCAAAGCTAGTTGGAGCCAAATCAACTACCAGCTTGGTAATACCTGCAGACTCCAGCTGGAATACACATGAGGTATCACCATTACAAAGCATTTCACAGGTTTTTTTATCATCCAAAGGAATATGGTCTATATCTATTATTTGACCTGTAGTTTTTTCAATAAATTTAATGGCATCACCAATAACAGTTAAGGTACGCAAGCCCAAAAAGTCCATTTTTAATAGGCCAAGATTTTCTACCTTATCCTTATCATACTGAGTAATGATGCTGCCTTCACCCTTGCCTGTATCATTACCAATCTGCAAAGGAACATAATCCATAAGATTTTCTGGTGCAATGATAACGCCTGCAGCATGAGTACCAGGATTACGTGGCAAGCCTTCAACGCTGCGTGCAAGGTCAATAAGCTGCTGCACCTCCGGACGCTCCTGATAAGCCTTATGCAAATCATTGCTTGCTTTAAGTGCTTTATCCAAGGTCATTCCCAGTTCACGAGGAATCATTTTAGCTATTTCATCAACCTCACCATAGGTCATGCCTAAAGCCTTGCCTACATCACGCACTGCAGCCCTAGCCTGCAATGTACCAAAGGTGATAATTTGTGCCACACGCTCCTTGCCATAACGAGCAACAACATAATCCAATACCTTTTCACGGTTTTTATAGCAAAAGTCCGTATCAATATCAGGCATGCTGACACGTTCAGGATTTAAAAAGCGTTCAAAAAGGAGATGATAACGCAACGGGTCTATGTTAGTAATACGCAGCAAATAGGCTACTACAGAGCCAGCAGCACTGCCACGACCAGGACCAACTAAAATATCGTGCTTACGACAGTAGTCGATAAAGTCCCAAACTATAAGGAAATAACAATCATAGCCCATTTTATGGATAATGTCCAGCTCATAATCAAGTCGGTCCATTACCTCCTTGCCTGCATTGGGATAATGAGCTGCCATCCCCTCCATACACAGATGACGTAAATAGCTTTCGGCATCAAAGCCCTCGGGAACAGCAAACTCCGGCAAAAGCAGCTTGCCAAACTCCATGTTTACATTACAGCGATCAGCAATTTTAGCAGTATTGCTAAGAGCTTCGGGGCAGTCGCCAAAAAGCTCCTCCATTTCGTCATAGCTTTTAAGATAAAAGCTATTATTAGGAAAGCGCATACGCCCTGGCTCATCAACTGTTGCCGTAGTTTGAATGCATAGCAGCACATCCTGTGCATCAGCATCCTCCTTACGTACATAGTGTAGGTCATTAGTAGCAGCCAGACCAATACCAAATTCCTTGGCCAGCTCCTTTAGAGCAGCTGTTACCCTATGCTCTTCCTCTAAATTATGGTCCTGAATTTCTAAAAAGTAATTATCCTTGCCAAAGATGTCTATATATTCCTGAATAGCACGACGTGCCCCATCCATATTTCCTTGAAGCACCAAAACTGGCACCTCGCCTGCTACACAGGCACTAAGACAGATAATACCTTCGCTATAGCTACGGAGCACATCCTTATCAATACGTGGCTTGTAATAAAAGCCCTCTAGCTGACCTATGGAAACTATTTTCATTAAATTGTGATAGCCTGTGTCATTTTCCGCCAGCAGTATTAAGTGGTACATACCACGATTTGATTTTTCACAGTGTGACCCTGTAGTTAGGTAAACCTCACAGCCAATAATAGGCTTAATGCCCTGCTTTTTACATTCCTGATAAAATTCTACTGCGCCATACATAACGCCGTGGTCCGTAATAGCCAGGCTATCCATCCCCAGCTCCTTGGCATATTTTACAAGCTGAGGAATCTTGGAGGCGCCATCTAAAAGACTATATTCAGTATGTACATGTAAGTGTGTAAAACGTCTCATTTTTCCTCTCCCCACATTAAACCTGAAATAAGAAACAGCAGACTATAGACTAAAGCCGGAAACAAGCTGTTTATATCCCAGGAACTAATATATTTCCAGGTACAAGCAGCAAAAATTCCTGCCGCAATTGCACCAACTCCCATGGAAGCACGCACCTTGCCTGGAAAAAATATAGCAAAGGTTAGCGGCAAAAAGATACCACTGCCACGCAGCGCCATGGATAAATAATTCCACTCCAAAACAGAGGACTCCAAATGCTGAAAAACAAAGCACATAGCGCCCAAGCTTACCGCAAATACACTAATACGACTAGCCCACAGCAAATCCACCGTAGTAGCACCCTGCCATAAATTTTTATAAATGTCACGCGAAATCATGGTGCCTATGCCTAAGGACAAGCCAGCAATAGAGCCCATAGCAGATAAAAGTACAGCACCAAGTCCAATACCGCCTAGCCAATCAGGTAGATAAGTTATTAAATATAGTGGCAAAGCATCGATGGAATTTATTTCTGGATGATTAGCCTTCATGAACATGCCTATCATCACCGACGGCAAACCAACAGGAATAACTATAAGTGCCGCTGTTACGCAGCCCACTGCCGCAGTCCTGCTATCCTTAGCAGAAAATAGCGCCTGCACGTACGTTTGCGTAGAAATAACACCCACAATCATGGAGCCAAGGCTAAAAAGACCATCCTCTAAGCCTTTGCCGAAAAGACTAAACCAAGGATAAGAAGTAAAATGAGCCGCAATACCGGCTACTCCTCCCATATCAACAAAGGCAAAAACTCCACCTACAAAAATACTAATGAAGATAAAGCCTATCTTCAAAATTCCTGCCATGCCACTGCCTGACAAACCACCAAACAGCACCAATCCCATAACACAGGCTAAAATAATACCTCCTGCCAAAGGAAGATTAACGCCTAAAATTCCTGCAACCAAATGCAGCGCTGTTAAGGTACTGGCAACAATGCTAAAGAAAATTCCTGCTGAAGCGGAAAGACTAGCCAACCATCCTGCAGGCTTTCCATAATTAACTACCAAAAACTCTGAAATAGTGGTCAAGCCACTTTTCCTTAATGGCACAGCATAAAAAAATGCCATAATAAGCAGTGCCAAGCCACTTCCCAAAGTAAACCACCAAGCCGTCAGCCCCAGCTTAAAGCCTAGCTGAGCAGTACCAACGGTAGCAGCACCACCAATAATCGTACCAATAATAGTACCAGCTACCAGACCAATACCTGCACTACGGCCACCTATATTATAATCATCAGCTGATTTAATTCTCCGTGCTGCCAAAATTCCAGGTAACAAGGTTATCACCAACGTCAAAACAAGGGCTGCAATCTGAGTTGTACTCAAATGCATATGGCATCCCTCCTTATATTTATAATTTCTTTATCTGAGTAATATATAAAAGCTCATAGACAGCTACATATTTAGCAGTATTACGTGTTTAAATCGTAAAAACAAAACTGTATCTAAAATGCATATCAGCCTTATCTTTACAAGCAAAATAGTAATAACAAAGTTCAAAAATCATTTAATGCGATAGCCACAAGCAACGCAAAAAATCATCGACTCATCATTATAGTATAGCACGTTACAAGGTTTCTTTAAAATAGCAAGAGAGATTTTTTCGTTAAATCTTCAACACTAAACTGAATTGATTTCCTAAATAAAACGAGCAGGATATTTACCTGCGATTAGCCAATATTTAAGGAATTAAAAAGTTGAAATGAATGACGCTTTTTTGTATAATATGGTGTATACTTATTTAGTTATTGTGTACAAGAAAAACTAAGCTAGTAGTCAGCTGTGGCTGATATTTTGTTAATTTTTGGAGGGAGAATATGAGTCGTTTAAGAATTGAAACACCGGACCAGGCTCAACTGACCGTTGAACGCTTATACAAGGACCTGGAACGTCATATTATTGCCAGCCCGCCCGGTCTCTGCCCTGTAGACCTGCAGCTGTCCTTTTTGAAGGTATGCCATGCCCAAACCTGTGGTAAGTGTGTGCCCTGCCGTGTTGGCTTAGCTCAGCTGCAAAAGCTTATGGAGGACGTACTTGATGGTCGTGCAACCATGAAGACATTGGACCTGATTGAATCCACTGCTCGTAACATCGCCAATAGTGCTGACTGTGCCATTGGTACTGAGGCTGCTAAAATGGTTTTAGCAGGTGTTGAGGGCTGCTATGAGGATTATATGAATCATATTAAAAAGGGAAAATGCTCTGTTCATCAGCAGCACTCCATTCCCTGCGTGGCTTTGTGCCCGGCTCAGGTAGATATTCCTGGCTATATTTCTCTTGTTGGTGCAGGCCGTTATGCTGATGCTGTAAAGCTTATCCGCAAGGATAATCCCTTCCCCACCGCCTGCGGTCTTATTTGTGAGCATCCCTGCGAAGCACGCTGCCGCCGTAATATGATAGACACTGCAATCAATATTCGCGGCTTAAAGCGTATGGCAGTAGATAACGCTCCTAGCAATACTGTTCCCGTTCCTGAAAAGGCCGAAGCTACCGGCAAACGTGTTGCTATTATTGGCGGCGGTCCCTCTGGTTTATCTGCAGCCTATTATTTAGAGCTTATGGGTCACCATGCAGTCGTATTTGAAGAAAAAAGTAAGCTGGGCGGTATGCTCCGCTATGGCATTCCTAGCTATCGCTTCCCCCGCGAAAGACTTCAGGAGGATATTGATGCCATCCTTTCTACTGGCGTAGAGGTTAGACTCAACAGCAAGGTTGGCAACGAGCCTGGTGAAATCTCCTTTGAGCAGCTGCGTGAAGAATTTGACGCTGTTTACATTGCCATTGGTGCTCATACTGATAAAAAGATTGGTATTGAAGGCGAGGATTCTCACGGTGTTATGTCTGCAGTAGAAATGCTCCGTAGCATTGGTGAAGACAAAATGCCTGACTTTAAGGATAAAACCGTTGTCGTAATTGGTGGTGGCAACGTTGCTATGGACTGCACCCGCAGCTCCATCCGTCTTGGCGCCAAAAAGGTATATATCGCCTACCGTCGCCGTCAAGAGGACATGACTGCTTTGCCTGAAGAAATTGAAGGTGCAATTGCAGAGGGTGCGGAGCTGTATGGCTTAAAGGCTCCTCATAAAATCGAGGCTGATGAAAATGGCAACGTTGCCGCTTTGTGGGTTGAACCCCAAATCATTGGTCCCATTGACGCCTGGGGACGTGCTCGTCCTATCCACGCAGACGTGGAGTTGGAGCGTATCGCCTGTGACATCATCGTTGTAGCAATTGGTCAAGGTATTGAACTGCGTCCCTTTGAAGAAGCAGGCATTAAGATTAAACGTGGTACCATCTCTGCACTTAGCAGCAGTGAGCTGGCTAACGCCGAAGGCGTATTTGCTGGTGGTGACTGTGTAACCGGTCCTGCAACCGTAATCCGTGCTATTGCAGCTGGCAAGGTTGCTGCAGCTAATATTGATGAATACCTTGGCTACGAGCACACTATCTCCTGCGACGTAGAAATCCCTGAACCCTCCATTGAAGATAAAAAACCCTGCGGTCGTATTCAGCTTACTCTTACTGAGGCTGGCGAGCGTAAAAATAACTTTGAACCTATTGAACGTGGCATGACTAAACAAGAGGCTTGTCAAGAGGCAGGTCGTTGCCTGCGCTGTGACCGCTTTGGCTTTAGTGCACTGAAAGGAGGCAGAACCTTAAAATGGTAAGCTTAACTATCGATGGTCGTAAAATCACCGTTCCTGAAAAAACTACTATTATGGAGGCTGCTGCTTCTACCGGTATTGAAATTCCCCGCCTTTGCTATTTAAAAGGCATTAACGAAATCAACGCCTGCAAGGTTTGCGTTGTAGAAATCCAAGGCGAAGACAAGGTTGTAACCTCCTGCTGCACCCCTGTACAAGAGGGTATGGTTGTTTTCACCAACTCTCCTAAGGCACGTGCAATCCGCCGCACCAATGTAGAGCTTATCCTCTCCCAGCATGACTGCCTGTGTGCAACCTGTGTACGCAGCGGTAACTGCAGCCTGCAAACCCTGGCTAATGACTTAGGTATTTTTGATATTCCCTATGAACGCGAGATTGTTGATACCCCCTGGAATCAGGACTTTCCGCTAATCCGTGACTCTAAAAAATGTATTAAATGCATGCGCTGCATTAATATTTGTGATAAGGTGCAGGCATTACATATTTGGGACGTCCAAAACACCGGCTCTCGTACTACAGTTGACGTTGCTGGCAACATTACTATTGAAGCAGCTGACTGCAGCCTGTGCGGTCAATGTATTACCCACTGCCCTGTTGGCGCATTAAAGGAACGTAACGACGTACCTAAGGTGTTTGATGTCCTTGCTGACCCCAGCAAGGTAACCGTAGTACAGGTTGCTCCTGCAGTTCGCACTGCCTGGGCCGAAGCTTTTAATATTCCTGAGGAAAAGGCTACTGAAGGATTAATGGTAGCTGCCTTAAAGCGTGTTGGCTTTGACTATGTTTTTGATACAAGCTATGCAGCGGATGTTACCATTTGGGAAGAAGCCAATGAGCTTTTAGAACGTCTTGGTGAAGCTGATAAGCATGAATGGCCTATGTTTACCTCCTGCTGTCCTGGCTGGGTAAGCTATTTGAGCAAAAAATATCCTAAATTCCTGCCTAATCTGTCCACTACTAAATCTCCTCAACAGATTTTTGGTGCTTTGATTAAAACCTACTTTGCACAAAAAAAGGGTCTGCAGCCTAAGGATATTTGCTCCATCTCCATTATGCCCTGTGTATCTAAAAAACGTGAGGCTGCCCTCTTCTCCATGCGCAGCTCTGGTAAGCCTGATATTGATATTGTTCTAACCACTCGCGAATTTATCAGATTGCTTCGTGCAGAGCATATCAATCCCATGACTCTTGAAGAAATGCCCTTTGATAACCCCTTAGGCGACAGCACTGGCGCTGGTGTTATCTTTGGTGTAACTGGCGGTGTTATGGAGGCAGCACTGCGTACCGCTTACTTTACTCTTATGGGCAGCGAGGCACCTGCAGATGCGTTCCTTGATGTACGTGGCGAAGAAGGCCGCAAGGTTAAGGAATTCAAGCTTGGTGAAACCACTCTTCGCACTTGCACAGTAAGCGGCTTAGGCAATGCACGCAATCTGATGGAGGACCTGCGTACAGGCAAAGTACACTATGACTTCGTTGAGGTTATGGCATGTCCTGGCGGCTGTGTTGGTGGCGGTGGCCAACCTATCCATGATGGTCAGGAGCTGGCCTACAGCCGTGGCGAAAAGCTGTACACACTGGATGAAAAACGTCCTCTGCGTCAGTCCCACAATCACCCTGACGTACAACGTCTTTATGCAGAATTTTTAGAGAAGCCTTTAAGTGAAAAGGCAGAATTCCTGCTCCACTCCAACCACGTAAAAGAAAAGAATTACTTGTAAAAAATTAAGGCTGCTGCCACATTTGTGACAACAGCCTTTTATTTATTCTTTATTTTTCTTTTTTAGGACCTTGACGGCGGTTACTGCCTGTCTTGGGAGCCTTGCGTTTATTGGCAACGGAGTTACGTCCACGTTTAGGAGCATCAGCCTTTTTCTTTTTCGGCTGAGCAGTCTTAATGCGGCGAGCAACAGTATCACCCTCCAAATTTTGACGCTCCATTAGCACATCCAGCTTAATTTCGATGTTTCGCAGCCATTTAACCTCCTCCGCAGTGTAGAAGGTAATAGCAACGCCATCCTTGCCTGCACGGCCAGTACGACCAATACGATGTACATACCAGTCAACATCATGAGGAATATCGTAGTTGATGACATGGGTTACGCCCTCAACGTCCAAACCACGTGCTGCCAAATCACTAGCAACAAGAATTTGAATTTTAGCATCACGGAAGGCCTTCATAACAGTTTTGCGCTTAGCAGGAGACATTTCACCATGAAGTACATCCACGTTGTAGCCCTGCATTCCCAACCAATCACCAAGCTCCTTAGTACGTTCCTTGCTCATGCAAAAAACAATCATCAGATACGGATTAAGACGGTCAATAAGGCTGGCAACAGCTCTATTTTTATATTCCTCTGTAGTTTTTAAGCAAATTTGCTTAATCTTATCAACAGTAGCCTTATCAGGATTAATATCAATAAGAGCACTGTTTTTAGTCAGCTTTTTACCAAGCTTGCGTACCTCTTCATTAAGTGTAGCAGAGCACAGCATTGTTTGATGCTCGGGCGCAGTCATAGCAATAAGGTCCAGCGCCTCGTCCATAAAGCCCTGTTGCAGCATTTCGTCAACCTCGTCCAAAACGAGGTATTTTACGCCACCTAAATCAGTATTACCTTTTTTAATATGGTCTAAAAGACGACCTGGAGTACCAATCAGCACGTGGCATTTGCCATCCAGCTTGCTCTTTTGTGCCTCAAAATCTCGGCCACCGGTAACAGCCAGTGCTTTAATTTCACTATCGCCTAAAATCTTCTTCAGCTCTACATAAATTTGCTGAGCCAGCTCGCGAGTAGGAGTAATAACAAGAGCCTGAGCATAGGGCTTTGCTGTATCAATCTTTTCTGCCAATGGCACCAAAAAGGCCAAGGTTTTGCCAGTACCAGTCTGTGCTCTGGCAATTACGTCACGACCTGCAAATAAAGCAGGAATAGCCTGTTCTTGAACTGGCATAGGCTTTTTAATGCCCATTTTATTTAAGTTCTCTATGGTATGAGCACATACCTTTAAAGAAATAAATCCATTTTCCATATTCTTCCCTCTTTTCTAGTAAAATCATATTACACTTAAATTATTTTCCATCCAGATACTAAAAGTGACGCCATTATGATGTGCTCGTCACTCTACGTAATCAACAAACACATTTATTGATTATATCATAACAAAAAGCTGAAGAAAAGTCGAATAGTGAAAAATATACACTATGCTATATCAAATAACTATCCTTTGAGCTTATTTATTATACTTATTCAATCATTGTCTTTCAGAAATTACTTTTTTTAATATATACTGGTCGTAAAAAATGACGACATTCCATTTAGCTTAAATTGACATGATATCTTCAATAAAATACCCTCCCTACTAGCTTGCTAATAAGGAGGGCTTTTGTTCATTTTATATGCTTATAGCAATTTACTTTCCAGCAT